>JAESFY010000048.1_pt1 | contig 142406 bp, 125 predicted proteins | sample 9266201 | NCBI WGS metagenome assembly JAESFY01 (sample SAMN14515071, study PRJNA621656) | algae metagenome | isolation source: Nodosilinea sp. WJT8-NPBG4 and co-occurring heterotrophs from soil, lower... | place: USA: Pinto Basin, Colorado Desert, California | collected 2006-05-27 | reverse complement strand
GAAGCGTCTTCTTCAACTGCGCTTCGCTTTCTGCAATCTCAACGATGAACGGGCGTCCCATGCCTTTTCCCTCAAGCACTAGCAGTACCTTCCATTTTGACGCACACTCATATGTAATTGGTATAAGTCTCTATTGGGATTAGCTAGGCATGGCTTTCTTTTGGGGCAGAGCTGCCCAGGGAAGTTTGCCCTGCCTTAACAGCCGTAGTCTAGGACAACTGGTTCCGGCCTTCGTTGGTGGGTAGAGGGCTGGACACAGCTGTAGTCTGGGATGACTGGGGCCAAGTTTAAGGAGGAGAAGGTTGGCAAAGGGCTGGGTTGGGGTCAAGGGAGTGGCGATCGCAGCCATAGCAATAGGCCTAGTACTGCGTTTCTCTAACTTAGACCGCAAGGTCTACTGGCACGATGAAGTCTATACCAGCCTGCGGGTGGCGGGCTACATGGGGCCAGCCGTGCAGGATGCCGTCTTAGATCGCCCTGATCTAACTGCTGCCGACCTGTTGCAGTACCAGCAGATGCCGCCATCCCCCTCCCTAGCCGACAGCTGGGATGCCCTGGCCAACCACCCCGAGCACCCGCCGCTGTATTACCTCGCAGCCCACGGCTGGGGACGGCTATTTGGGGCCTCGGTGGGTGGCTATCGGGCGATCGCAGCGATTTTTGGGGCGATCGCCCTGGCGGCCATGTTTTGGCTGGGGCGGCAGCTGTTTCCGCTCAATCCGCCCGTGGCCTGGCTAGCCACAGCCCTGATGGCGGTGTCGCCCGTGCAGATAATTTACAGCCAGGAGGCCCGTGAGTATAGCCTGTGGGCGGTGGGGCTGTTGCTGGCCCACGGTGCCCTGGTGCGGGCGGTGCGGCTCAACCAGCCGTTGGCCTGGCTGGCCTACGGTCTGGCCCTAGGGCTCAGCTGGTACGGATCGCTGATGACCGGATTACTGGGACTGAGCCACCTGGTCTTTATGACCCTAACCCAGCGACAGCGACGGCCCTGGCTGGGGTTTGTGCTAGCCCACGGCTTGGGCATTGGGCTATTCACCCCCTGGATTTGGACGATTGTGCGGCGGTGGGACCGGTTGAAAGAGGTTACTGCCTGGACAGACGACCCTCAGTCTTTAGACTTTTTAGCGAAGCTGTGGGGGCTGCACTACAGTGCCACCGTGGTTGATTTTAATCTGCCGATTGACCATGCCTTTACGGTGGTTGGCCCGGCCCTGTTGCTGGGGCTGGTGGCCGTCAGCCTGGTTCATATTGGGCGACACTATCCTCGCTCGACGGCGGTGTTTTTGGGCTGTGGGCTGCTGGTGCCGCCCCTGGTACTGATTGGCGGCGACATTGTGCGTACCGGGCAGATCTCGACCAACACCCGCTACTTTTTCTCGTCGCTGCTGCTGGTGCCCCTAGCGATCGCCCCCCTGATCAACGCTGGTCTCGCCGCCGCGTCGCAACGGTCTAGGGCAATGGGAGCAGCGCTTCTAGCCCTACTGTTGACGCTGGGTATAGTCTCTGGAGCCACTAATAACCGTGCCTTCACCTGGTGGAATAAATCCCTGAGCTATTCGAACCTGGCGATCGCTAATTACCTCAACCAGGAGAGCGCTCCGGTGGTGATCTTTGGCGAGGGCGGTATCACCTTGGGAGAAGCTATTTCCCTCAGCCATTACCTCAAGCCCGAGACCGCCCTGTGGCTGCTGCCCGAGAGAACCTTACCTCCTTTGGCCACCCTGCAAGCCGTCGCCCAAAACCAACCTAGGCTGTTTTTATTTGAGCCGCCGTCGACACTGCTCGACACTGTACCGTTTGGGTGGCAGGCAGCCCCAGCCGCCGATGCCACCGGGTTCGCCCCCAATGACCTGGTGCAGCTCATTCCAACTCAGGGGTCTTGAGGACTAGCTCACTGCTGGAGCCTGCATTTGCAGACTGCCAGCGGTGGCATCCATCGTTACTGAGCCACCGATGGGCAAGGTCCACAGCGGCTCTACATGGCCAATCCAGGCACCTGAGTAGGCGGGAAAGCCCAGGGGTTTGATGTGGTCTTGCAGAATGTCGTCCAGGGTGAGTGAGCCATAGCCTTCGCCGGGGCCGCAGGCGGTGCACTGGCCAAACACAAACCCCGCCAGACCGTCGAGCACCCCGGCCAGCTTGAGCTGGGTCAGCATGCGATCGATACTGTAGGGAGCTTCACCGACGTCTTCTAAAAACAAAATTGCCCCGGTGGTGTCGGGCATGTAGGGCGACCCCACAATGCCAGAAATCACCGAAAGATTGCCCCCCAGCAGCGGCCCAGTAGCGCGACCCGGCGTGATGGTGTGAATGCGGCCCTGGTCGCGCATCAGGCGGTCTTGGTCGCCCCCCAGCAGCGGGTTGGTGTAGGTGAGCGTTTCACCATTGATCAAGATGCGGCGCAGCGGCTCCACCTGGTCTTCTCGCCAAGCGGTTAGGCCATGGGGACCGTGAAACGTGACCAGCCCCGTCTGGGCATAGAGGCCCAGCAGCAGGGCCGAGATGTCGCTAAAGCCTATGACAACCTTGGGGTTAGCGCGAATTAGGTCGTAGTCGAGGTAGGGCAGAATGCGGGCGCTGCCCCAGTCGCCGCGAATGGGCAGCAACGCTTTGACTGCTGGGTCGGCGAATAGGGCATTCATGTCGGCGGCCCGCTCGGCGTCGGTGCCCGCCAGATAGCCGTAGCGCGCCAAGGCGTGGGGGGCCACGCGGGGCACAAAGCCCAGGGCTTTGACAGCATCAATCACCAAAATGAGGCGATCGCGCTCAAAGGTAGCCCCCGCCGGGCTGACAATGCCCACCGTATCTCCCGCCCGCAGACGCGGTGGTAGTAGAGTAGGGCGCTCCTGAGCTTGAACCGCCCGTTGCCCTAGCGCCACCCCGGCCGCTGCCACCCCCAGCCCGCCCAATAGCTGCCGCCGTCGCATACGCGCTACCCTAAAAACCTGAACATCACTGCCGAGCATACACCCCGGAGCCCCCCGTGACCGCACAACCTCCGTCCTCTCCCCTGCCATCCCTTGGACCCGACGACTGGGAACAGCGCTACCAAGAGGGCACCCCCCGCTGGGATTTGGGCCATCCCGCTCCTGCCTTTCAAACGCTGCTGGCCGCTGCGGATGCACCTCAACCAGGTCGCGCGATCGCCCTTGGTGCCGGGCGCGGCCACGATGCTTTTTTCTTTGCCCAGCAGGGGTTTGAGGTCACCGCCGTAGACTTTGCCCCTTCGCCGATTCAGTCGCTTAGGGAGCAATCCCAGGCGCAGCAGCTTTCCCTCAACCTGCTGCAAAAGGACATCTTTGACCTGACCCCCGACCTAGCGGGCCAATTTGACTATGCGATCGAACACACCTGCTTTTGTGCGATCGATCCTTCCCTGCGTCCTGCCTATGTGGCTTTGGTGGCCGATCTCCTGGTGCCAAAGGGTGAACTGCTGGCCGTATTCTTCACCCATCAGCGCTCCGGCGGCCCTCCCTTTGGCACTACTACTGCTGAAGTGCGCCAGTTGTTTGAACCCCACTTTGAAATTTTGGCCCTGGAGCCAGTGACGAACTCTATACCCTCGCGGCAGGGGGAGGAGCATTTTGGGCGGCTGCGGAAGCGGGGATGAGAGGGTAGGGGAGATAGGGGAGATGAGGGAGATAGGGGAGATGAGGAAGATAGGGAAGAGAGAGACCTTAGCTTACTTCTCCATCCTCCTCACCTGCCCCATCCTCCTCACCTACCCCATCTTTCTCATCTCCTTATACTGAAGAGGACCGTTCACCCCGAACCTTTCCCATGGATTTAGAGCAGATTTCTGCCCAGCTTAAAAGCGAAGACTCGAAAGACCGCATGCTGGCTTTGGCCTCGCTACGGGATGTGCCCGCGGCTCAGGCGGCACCGCTGATTCGGCAGGCGCTTCACGACAAAAACCTGCAAATTCGCTCGATGGCGGTGTTTGCCCTGGGCATTAAGCCTGACGAAGAGTCCTACGACATTTTGATCAATCTGCTCACTTCTGACCCCGACTATGGCATTCGCGCTGACGCGGCTGGGGCGCTGGGATATTTAGAAGATCCCCGAGCGTTTGAGACGCTGGTGCGAGCGTTTTACGAAGACACTGACTGGCTGGTGCGCTTTAGTGCGGCGGTTTCTCTTGGCAACCTCAAAGACCCTCGCGCCCACGATGTGCTGATGCAGGCGCTGCAAAGTGACGAGGTTGTGATGCAGCAGGCGGCGATCGCCGCTGTTGGCGAGATCGGTGACCTGGAAGCGGTCGATGAGATCCTCAAGTTTGCCCAGTCTGAAGACTGGCTGGTGCGCCAGCGCCTGGCTGAGGCCCTGGGCCACCTGCCCACGCCAAAAACTGAGCCAGCCCTGCGCTACCTCGAAAAAGACTCTCAGTTTCAGGTGGCCGAGTCGGCGAGAATTTCGCTCACCCGACTGCACAACCGCAAGGGCAGCCAGAGCGTGTAGTTCTTCAAAGCTGTACAGAAGATGTTACCCCTGGGCGATCGCGCGCCAGGGGTCGAGAGGGATTTGGGCGTAATGGTAAGCCGCAACGGCTGGCCGACATAAAGAAACGGGAGGTGATTGTAGAGTAACGGCAGGCTGGTGCAAAGGAACAAGGGGCTGGTACGGAGTAGCGACAGGCCGTCATAGAGTAGCGATTGGCCGTCATAGAGTAACGGCAGGCTGGTGCAGTGTAACAAGAGGCCGTTATAGAGTAACGAGAGGCTATTACAAAGTAACGGGGGGACGTTACAGAGTAACGAGAGGCTGGCACAAAGGAACGGGATACGGGTGCAGGGAAATTGTTGGAGTTTTGGCAGTTCTCCATGCTCCAGCGTTGGAACTATTGCTGGGTCAGTGAGCTTTACCGCAACGTTAGTAAGCTTCACTGTCGTCTCGGATTGTTGAACGGGCTTCTCAGTATGCCAAGTTGCGATCGCAGCAGGCTTGATTTTGGCGATCGCCGCCCCCGATAGCAATGGGTAGGCCGTCGGGGGCGGGCAGGGGGTTACTCAATCAGCACGGTTTTGGTGGCGATCGCCATCCACATGTCGGCTTTGCTCAATGCTGGCGTGGTTCCTGCTGGGGAGGTTGAGCCAGGGGTGCCGCTGGTGGGCGGCACGGGGATGGGGTCGCTCCAGTCGTTGGGGTCGGTGTAGCCGAGGGCGTGGAGGATTTTGATGGTGCGGTCTATGCCTGCGAGGCTGCCGTAGAGCATGTGGCGCACCCGCTCTGGGCGAACCTGGGAGGTGCTGTGTGAAGACGGCGGCAAATTAGATGCGCCGCTGGCATCGGGTTCGAGATATTCAAACATCGGTTCTGTTTCCTTGTAGTGGGCACGGAAGAAACAGAACGCGAAAACCCCAGCCACCCGCAGTTGAAGTGCAAACTGTGGGGGCTAGGGTACGATGAGCCTAGCCTCGCAATCTGCCTGTTAGATTTGCGGGGTTAGCTGTCTGTTGGTGCCGCTAACACCTTCAGGCAGCGCTAAGATTTTCGAGTTCTGCGTAATCACCGCTTTGGCTGAACGGCTTAATGTAAGAGAATAACGGTGCGATCGCTCCCCGTCAACCGTGGACCAATGACTTGTTCACGGGTTAAATCAACCAGGAGTGGCGCAAGGGATATGGGCTGGAGAAGCTCATTGTCTGGGTACTTATCTGGTTCATCTGACGGATAAAACCCATATTCCCAAGAGTTAAATCTCAAATTCGGGAGACAACACCCCCAAATTTGAGATTTAACTGTCAAGCATGCTATTTAACTCTTTGAAGATTGGAGCTTATTTCGCAGATCTGACAGATAATGCGGGATGTGGAAGATCTTAATCTATAAAGCTCTAATACTCGGTGCATACTTATTTACCTGCTAGCTAACTATCTTGCATGATTCGAGACATCCCCACCCGTGAAGATTTCGAAGAGCAAGGAATGACCCTGCTTAATCTCGCTTGGGACACCGTCATAGATCTTCTCCTCAATTACCGCGACGCAGAAGGATGGGCAGAAGAATGGGACGCGATAATTGAGGAAGAACAGACTGAACACTATCTAAAGGCATCTCAAAAGCCTTTAGCAATTGCAACAGCTCTGCTTCAGCAGGGTACCGAGTTTTTAGTTAAATCTGCAATTGCCGAGGTGTCACCTTTTCTTTTGATTGCTGGCAACTCACAATCTTGGCCTAAAAAGTGCGATATAGCTGACACTGCTTTCTCTGCATTCCGGACTGCGGACGCGGACGACTTAATACGGATTCACGATACAGTCGCAACAAATCGGTTTACGGACACATTTACTCAGCAATTCTCAGAAATGCGACGTGTCCGTAACACAGTGTTTCACTCGGTCGACCGCAACCTTCGATTCAGTGAGAAAGATATTCTTTTATCCATTCTTACTGTCACCTCTGAGTTGCGAGGACCGCACAAATGGATGGCTGATCGTGAAAAGTATCTTGACTCAACACCATCAGCGGCGTTTGTAACTGAGGGCCACGGTTTCCAATTAGTTCGCGAGTTTCAGGTCCTTATCGACCTGCTCGGCAACTCTGACCTAGAACAACACTTCGGATTTAATAAGAAGCAGCGCCGATACCTATGCTCTGAATGTAGAATGTTGTGTAGTGAGTCCTACCCAGACCTCGAGCCTCGTACAGCACATCTAGAGCCAAACTCTTCAACAGCCACATTTGTGTATTGCGTCGTTTGTCGGACAAAGATCCCGGTTGTGCGTAAACCATGCAGTAATATCTCATGTCCAGGTAATGTGATCAATGACTCAGAGCGCTTTGACCCAGAATGTTTAACATGTGGTGAGATCTTTTAATGCTAGCTACTGTAAGTTGGATAAAGCGCCAGTGTAATCCAACTCCTCTAATAGTTTTCTTGCTTAAAGACCTATTCCAAACGCGCGAATTCCTTCATTCATGTGCGATCGCCCGCACTCAAATCTTAGTGCGATCGCAGATTTCCTGTATGTTGAGTTGACGAAAGAAACCCAATAATTCCAGTGCGACTTTATTCCCAACCAACTGTGTCTTAAAAAATGATTTTTTCATCAACGGCCCAACCATTCGGATAAGTTTTCTGCTCAACACCATGCCTCACCAGGTGCCGTGCCCAATATAATTGAGTAGTCACTTTCCAATGTGAACCCGCTATGGCTTTCACTCGCGACATGGGTTGGGATCTCTCCGTTACCGATCGCAACGGCAAACTCGCCTTGGTAGTTGAAGTCAAAGGCAAAACCAACGCATCGCCAGCCTGGGCCGCAGCGCTTCGTCGCAACATTCTGGCCCACGGCATCTTGCCCAATGCCCCGTACTTTCTAATGGCCTTCCCAGATAAGTTTTATCTGTGGGTAGATGCCGAGGCTCATCCTGAGCAGAGCGACCCGACCTACACCATTGATGCTCATCCTATCCTTCAGCCCTATTTTGATAAGGCTGGGGTAACCGCCGACCAGATTAGCGGGCAAAGCCTTGAACTCATCGTCGCTTCCTGGATTGGAGAACTGCTTCACTCTAAGCAAGCACCAGAAACCTTTGATAAGTCCCTACAGTGGCTTGTCGAGTCGGGCTTAAACAATGCCCTATCTGGAGGCAAATTTGAACACGAGGCAGCAGCGTGAATATTTATGCTGAAACAAACTTTGTCCTAGAGCTGACTTTCGAACAAGAGCAATGTTCTGATTGCGAGCAGATTCTTTCTCTCTGTGAAACTGGGCAGGCAAAACTCATTATGCCCGCCTATAGTTTGGCCGAACCCCACGAAAAGTTGACCCGCCAAAATCGCAACCGTCGTGAACTCCAACAATTACTAAATGCAGAGCTGAGCCAGCTTTTACGCACAGCATCCTACGCCAGCCGAATTCAGAGCATTCAAGATATCGCTAGCTTATTAGTACAAAGCAATGAAGAAGAGCGCTTTCGATTTATTCAGTGCCGTCAACGCATTGTGGAAGTTGGCGAAATTATCGCTCTCACAGCTGAGATTTTAAGCGGTGCGGCAGAGTTTGAAACCAGATACGACTTAGCCCCGCAAGATGCTTTGGTGTACGCATCAGTCATCAGCCACTTGCAAAATTTTAGACATCAGCGGGCATGTTTCCTAAATCGAAACTCTAAAGATTTTGACAGCCCCGACATTGTTGAAGAGCTTAATCAACTCAACTGCCGAATGATTCCTCGTTTTGACCATGGGTATGATTTCATCTTGTCCCAAGTCAACAATAGGCAAATTTAGAGCACAAGCTGTGTCGAGGGTAAGAGGCGGCAGTGGCTTAGGAATTGCCCATCGAAAATAGAACCAAAAAGATTCCCACCCTCTAGGGTCTGCAGCCGCTAGAATTTCTCTGACCCGACTGCACAAACAGCGGGCAGCACACTACTTCGTTAGAGCACTATGGCTACGCTCTCCCTGCCCCACTTTCAGTTTCGTCCCCTGGGCCATCGGCGATCGCGATGGTTGGGTACAGTGGGCGGCATGGCGATCGCCCTCACCACTGCCATCGCAGCACCCGCCCCCGCTGCCCAAAACCCGGTGATTCAGGTGGGCATCGTGCAGCGCTTTGGCGAAAATCTGCAAGACCGCATCACCCTCGAAGCTCTGCCCGGCGAGCAGCTCACCCTCAGCTTTGACACCCAGGGCCAACCCCAAACCGTCACCACCAGCCGCGTTGTGATCGGTCTGGCCCCAGAGCAATTGCCCGAGGCCACCCTGGGCGAGCGCGTGGTGCTCAGCAACCACCGCAGCTTTGAAACCGCCGAATTTAGTGCCCAGCAGTGGCGCGATCGCGGCATTGAGCCCGAGATCGCCCAGCCCGGCAGCTGGGAAGTGTGGGCCAACCGCGAAACCTACAACAGCCCCCTAGTGCGCCGCCTGCTGGTCAAAAACCTGCAAGCCCAGGGGTTTACCGAGGTCTTTCTCGACAGCGAAGTGGTGGGCCAAATTCCCCGCACCTACTTTGAGGCCAACGGCTACCGCTATGGCCGCGACACCCTCGACATTCGCGCCAGCGGCGGACGGGTGCGGGTGACCCAGCCCGACGAGCCGCCCGTCACCCGCGTCTATGGCGGCACGTTGCGGGTGCAGCCCAACACCTACGGCACCTACACCCTAGTGAACAGCGTGCCGATCGAAACCTACCTGCGCGGGGTGGTGCCCCACGAAATTGGTGCCAGTGCGCCAGTGCCCGCCATTCAGGCCCAGGCGGTGCTGGCTCGCACCTATGCCCTGCGCAACCTGCGCCGCTTCGCCATCGACGACTACGAACTCTGCGCCGACACCCAGTGCCAGGTCTACCGAGGGTTGACCGGCACTGCACCCGTGGCCGACCAGGCCATTCAGGCCACCCAGGGCCAGGTGCTCACCTATCAAAACGAGCTGGTCGATGCCCTGTATTCCTCCACTACGGGGGGCATTACGGCGGCCTTTAGCGACGTGTGGGATGGTCCCGATCGCCCCTATCTGCGCCCGGTGGTCGATACCGTCAACGGTCTCTGGGACATCAACCAATATCCCCTCAGCTCCGAGGAGGCGATTCGCGCCTTTATGGCCATCGACAAGGGATTCAACGAAGACACCTGGGAGCTATTTCGCTGGCGCAACGAGAGCCCCCTGGCCGAAATCACTCAAGATTTAAGAACCTACTTGGGCCGTCGCCAGCACCCCATGGCAGGGCTGACCCAGGTGCGATCGGTGCGGGTTTCAGAACGGGCCGACTCGGGTCGGGTACAGGCGATCGATATCGAAACCGACCTGGGCGTGGTGCAGCTCAAGAAGGATGAAATTGTGCGGGTGCTCACGGCCCCCCGCAGCCTGCTGTTCTATGTTGAGCCGATGTATCAGGCCCCGGCAGCGGGAAGCACGTCCCCTGGCACCCCGGCTTCGGGACAGATTACGGGTTACCGCTTTGTAGGCGGCGGCTGGGGTCACGGCGTCGGCCTGAGTCAAACTGGGTCATACCGCCTGGGCAAACTGGGCTGGAGCTATGGTCGCATTTTGCAGTTTTACTTCCCTGGCACCACGCTACAGCCGATCGGCGAAAATCTGACGTTTTGGCGTGAGCCAACGTAGGCATGGAGCGTGAGGCAGCTTAGGGTAGGCAGACGAGCTACTAGCCCAATACCTCCCGCAGCATTTGGCGGTGCTGGCTGACAGAGGCCAGGGTGTTGGCGGTCATCAGTCCACAGGCGGCTACCGCGGGCAGGCCGATGCCGGGGAAGGTAGAACCGCCCACGCAGAGCAGCCCCTCCAGCGGGGTCTTTGGCCCTGGAAAGAGGCCATTTTCAACCGAGATGGCAGGGCCGTAGCTGCCACGGTGGCAACGCAAAAAGCGTTCGTGGGTGAGGGGAGTGCCGACCAATTCCACCTCCACTCGGCTGCGCACCTCGGGAATGATGCGCTCTAGGGCTTGCCAGAGGGGTTTTGCCCGTTCCGCTTTGAGCTGGGCATATTCAGAACTGCGGCGATCGCATCCCTGCCAAAGTTCATAGGGCTCCGTGGCCGGGGTGTAGACATGGATGGTGTGCTTGCCAGGCGGGGCCAGCGACGGGTCAAGCACCGTGGGAATCGACATGACGATGAGATTCTGCGGAGCGTCAATGCCTCGTTCCCAATCGTCGACGGTGATGTAGTGGCAGGCCAGGTCAGAGGGAAGTCCCTCACCGTCAATGCCCAGGTGCAAGTGTAGAAAGCTAGGGCACTCAGGGGTGACCTGGCGCTCTTCTACAAACGTCTTTGGCAAGGCTCCATCGGGCACCAGCTTCAGCGTGTCCCAGATAGAGGCGTTGGAGATCACGGTGCTAGCTTTGAGGGTTTCGCCCGATTTCAGGGTGACTCCGATCGCGCGTCCCTGCTCCACTAAAATTTCGTTGACGTGAGCGCCCAGCCGCAGAGTGCCGCCATACTTCTCTAGACCACGCACCAGGGCGTCGATCAGGGCCGCGCTGCCGCCAATTGGATAATCCAGCGCTACGCCCGGACGATACCACTCGGCAAACATAAAGGCCATTTCGGCAGTGCTGGTGCCATCGGCGGGCAGGCCCGACAGCAAAAAGCACAGCATATTCATCCAGTTGCGAATGAAGGGATCGCGGGTAGTGCGATCGAGCACGGTGCTGAAGGGTTTGCTGGATTGGGTAAGCGCTGGAGCATTTCGCAGTAGTTCCCAGGCGTAGGGAGCGACGGTTTGCACTGCGCCCAAATCCAACCTGAGAGCGGCGGGGGGTAGGGCCGTGGCCGCTTTGCCCAAAGGGACCATCGCTTTTTGTAGGCTCCGCCATTCTTTGACGGCAGGTTCACCTCGCAGCTCACGCAGCACGTCAGCGAACTGATCGTTGCCGACGGTGGTGTCAAAGTCGCCCTCGGGCAGGCGCACGCCCCAGGTGTTGTAGTTGGCCCAGGTGACGCTGTCGCCTTCGCCTACCGCATCGAGCACATGGCGCAGCGGATTGGTGGAAGCCCGGTACGACATTCCCGAGTAGAGGGATGGCCCTGAGTCAAAGATGAACCCCTGGCGCTCAAAGCCGTGGGCGGCTCCGCCCGCAATGGTGTGGCTTTCGCAAACGGTGACGCTATGGCCGTAGCGGGCCAGCAGCGCGCCGCAGCACAGACCGCCGATGCCGCTGCCGATCACGATGACATCGGTGGTTTTGGGAGACGGCATACCTAGCTCCCAAAATAGCCCTGGATATTCTCGGGGCGAAACTTGCGCAGAATGGGGGTGGCCTGGCGCACTACCGCCTCGGAGCCGCGCACCACCACCAAAAATTTGCCGTCGTCGAGTCGGTTGCGGTACGAGAGGGCATCGCCACTGCCAATAATGCCCATGCCGCCGCCAATAAAGTAGGCTCCCATAGATCCTCCGATCGCCCCGAGCAATCCGCCGATGATCTGGTTGCCCACCCGCCCCGTAAAGGCAAAGGTATCTAGCCCAGTAATGATGTTGAACATAAACCCAGCGGCGAAACCAAAGGGCACTAGCCACACCGCCATCAGGCGAATTTGCTTCCAGGCCTGGTCGGCGGGGTCGACAAGCCCGTACTCGTCGGCGCTTTTGAAGCCTCTGCCCAAAATCTCGAAGTTGTCTGTGGGCAGACTGGCTTCTTCAAGGGCGTTGTAGGCTTCTTCGGCTTTGATGCGATTGTCTAAAACGGCGACCAGGTAGTTCATTTGCAAAAGACAATGGGGCAAAGACAGTTGGGTGTGAACCCAATAGTTATTATGCCGTGTCGATGTTCATCCCTCAGGGGGCGTTGACCGCTAAACCTGACCTCCGGGACAAACCGTAGACCATTGCTCTAGGTTGGCCCTGGCCTGAATGAACCCGGCCAGCTCACCCCGGTAGGCAATCAGTCGAGCGCGATCGGCGGAGGTGGGCGGTATCAGCACCACCAGGCGATCGACCGAGGCAGCGGCACAGGCCCAGTCGCTGGCTTCGACCGCGGCGGCTAGGTTTGCCTGGCGCTGCACAATTTCAGCCTGTTTGGCGGCCTCGGCCCGCTCCTGAGCGATGTAGGTTTGCATGTTGCGAACGCCGGCGGTGGCGTAGCGATCGCCCGGTCGAAATGTCAAAGCCCGGCGAAAGTTGATCAGGGCTGTGTGGTAGTCTCCCAGCTCAGCGGCGGAGTAGCCGGCCAGCATGGCATAGCGGTAGGACTGCGATCGCGTCTGTTTCAGGCGGCTATCTAAGCTAAATTCTGCTGCTGTCGGCGTTGGCGTCTTCGCCAGAGCAGACCCTAACCCGCCGCTGATCAGGGTTGCCCCGAGGGCTAAACCCACCGCAATCTTGCCCACAATCTCCATTGCTGCCATCCTTGTTGCTGCCTACGCTACACGACCGTTTAGGGTAGCGAATTTTTCGCCTGTCGCCGCATCAATCTGCCCTAGGGCTCCAAGCTCAAAGCGGCGATCGCGGGTTCAGGGCAATATTTACCCAGTTCCCAACCAATGCCAAATAGGGCCGCGCCCAGCACTAGGAGGCGATCGATATCGTCATAAATTTGGTGGAATTGATTTCGTCATCTCTTCATTAAGGGTCAAGGAAAAATTGTCGGAGGCTTAGCACCGCCGACCAGCTTCCCACTATGCCAGGTCAAGCGTTCGCTATGGATTTGAGGCCCGGTTCTGAGCCTCTAGCATCCCCACCCATCAAAACCCAGGTCAGCCCGTACAATTAAAAGAAGTATCCATTCACCCGCACGAGCACTGCTAGTTCATGACTGACGCCGCCGTTTCTACCGCCGCTACCTCCGCTGATATTGCCGCAGCGGTAGAGCAACGGCGCAATTTTGCCATTATTTCTCACCCCGACGCCGGTAAAACGACGCTCACCGAAAAGCTGCTGCTTTACGGAGGCGCTATTCAAGAGGCCGGGGCGGTGAAGGCCAAGCGAGCGCAGCGCAGCGCCACCTCTGACTGGATGGAGCTGGAGCAGCAGCGGGGGATTTCGATCACTTCCACGGTGCTCCAGTTTGCCTACGGCGGCTACACCATCAACCTGCTCGATACGCCGGGCCACCAAGACTTTAGCGAAGACACCTACCGCACCCTGGCCGCCGCCGACAACGCGGTGATGCTCGAAGACGCCGCCAAGGGTCTAGAGCCGCAAACCCTGAAGCTGTTTGAAGTGTGCCGGATGCGATCGCTGCCCATCTTCACCTTTTTCAATAAGATGGATCGCCCCGCCCGCGAACCCCTAGAGCTGCTGGATGAAATTGAGCAACGGCTGGGTCTGCAAACCTACGCGGTCAACTGGCCGATTGGTATGGGCGATCGCTTTAAGGGCGTGTTTGACCGTCGTCACCAGCAGATTCACCTGTTTGAGCGCAGCATCCACGGCAAAAAAGCGGCCAAAAACACGGTGCTAGATATTGGCGATCCGCGCATTGAAGATTTGCTCGACCAAGACCTCTACTACCAGTTCAAAGAAGAGCTGGAGGTGATCGAAGAAGTTGGGCCGGAGCTGGATCTCGATGCCGTCCATGCTGGGCAGCAGACTCCAGTGTTCTTCGGCAGCGCCATGACTAACTTTGGCGTGCAGCTGTTTCTCGACGCCTTTTTGGACTACGCCCTCAAGCCCTCGGCCCACAGCAGCACCCTGGGCGAGATTGCCCCCACCAATGAAGACTTCTCAGGGTTTGTGTTTAAGCTTCAGGCCAACATGGACCCCAAACACCGCGATCGCATCGCCTTTGTGCGGGTGTGCTCGGGCAAGTTTGAGAAAGATATGGTGGTGAGCCACGCGCGATCGGGCAAGTCGGTGCGGCTGTCGCACCCCCAAAAGCTGTTTGGTCAGGGCAGAGAATCCCTCGAAGAAGCCTACCCCGGCGATGTGATTGGTTTAAATAACCCCGGTGTGTTTGCGATCGGCGACACCATTTATCAGGGCAAACGGCTTGAGTACGACGGCATCCCCTGCTTTTCGCCGGAGATTTTTGCCTACCTCAAGAACCCCAACCCCTCTAAGTACAAGCAATTCCAAAAGGGCGTGTCAGAGCTGCGCGAAGAAGGGGCGGTGCAGATCATGTTCTCCGCCGACGAGTCGAAGCGCGACCCTATTTTGGCGGCGGTGGGTCAGCTTCAGTTAGAGGTGGTGCAGTACCGCATGCAAAACGAGTACAACGTCGAAACCCGCATTGAGCCGCTGCCCTACGCTGTGGCCCGCTGGGTCGACGGCGGCTGGGAAGCGCTCGAAAAAGTGGGCCGGCTGTTCAACACCGTCACCGTCAAAGACAGCTGGGATCGCCCGGTTCTTCTGTTCCGCAACGAGTGGAACTGTCAGCAGATTCAGTCTGACCACCCCGAACTCAAGCTCAGTGCGATCGCCCCCGTAGTCTCCGGCAAAGAACCCGAAAGCCTCTAAACCCAGAAGCTGAGGATTTGAAGACAACCTCTCCCTACCCGTTCCCTGAGCGGAGCCGAAGGGAACGGGTAGTCTACAGCAGCGGCGTTACGTCTTCGCCGCAGTCGTCAGCCAGGTAAGACAAGGCGCGAAAGCGTAACCCCACCAACTGCTCATACAGTGGGTTTATTTTGCACATAGGCGGAATGTGCACTAGCTTTTTGTTAAACAGCACCACATCACGCTCAAAGGGGCACTGGGAGGGGATCAGTTTGCAGACAAACCGGGCCAAGCGTGGGTCGTGCACCTCAAGCTGATCGAGCCATTCGCGGGCCGGTTTGAGAGGGTCGATTTTGCCTACCACTGGGGGGCGCAGTTCAGCGGCAATCTCGGCATTCTCCGGTTTGAGGCTGTATATGGTCGATCGCACCGAGGTGAGCACGGTGTCTTGCAGGTTCAGGGCTTGGCACAGCGCCTGGAGCTGTAAGTCCTCTTCTACGGAATACACTCCGTCAGACAGGGCTACCATGACCGCCATGCGCAAAAAGTTTTCGGCCACTTTGGGGTCAGAGCCGAGCACACGGGCCACTTCGGCAGGGGTAATGGGTTCAAAGTGCTCAAAATCGAGCTCGGGGGCCAGTTCGTCTTCGGTGATGGCGGTGATCAGCGCCTTTTCGTCGTCATCAAAGTTGCCGTCGGCCCAGGCCAGGGTGAGCAGCCCCCGGAGCCAGACCTTGATCTGCTCCGGGGTGTAGGGAGACTGAGTGACTGCGGGCATAGATCCTCCTCAAGGGTCAGTGCGATGGTCTTGGCGCAGCCTCTTCAGTAGGAGAAGACGTAAGACCCTCTCGGCAAAACCATCGCGGTATCAACAGCCACAAAGATCGGGCAAGCAGGCTGTAGCGCTTTAATCTTAACGCTGCCAATTTAAGACTGCCCTAAGCCAGGGCAGTTTTCCGCTATAGGTGCAGACTGAAAGCCAACCTAATCATCCTTGGACGGCACAGGTAGGGATCCGGCCTCATAGCTCGCTCCCCGTCAACTATAGAGTGGAGCCTTGGTATATTGCACAAGCCACGCAGTATTGAGGGCAAAGAAGTTAAACTCGCGTGTTACTGTTGACTCTCGAAACCTATCTGGATTGTTGTAGGGGAAGACTGGATTTGATTAATTGTCAATCAATCAGACTCTGACCTTTTGCTGTAAATAAATTTTTATTTTACTGTCACTGGATTCCATCTATTGCTCAAGCAAAATTCCGTGTCTCCACACAATTTCAGCTACGAAGTCAAAAAACCCCATATTTTTACTGCGCGTGGCGCTATCTAGATCTGGTGGTTTAGATATAATTCATCAAAAATTTCGGAAAACCCATGACGATAAATATACCAGATCTAAACGCTAAGCATGGAAAAGCAAATAGAGAAAGAGTTCGTGGGCTAGACACACTTCGTTTTTTCCTTGCATTATGGGTTGTTTTTGGTCATCTTGGGATTTTCCCGCTAGGAATAAACGAAAATAACATTCTAGGTAAAGTATTTGCGGGAATTTATGGCAACATTTTTTCTGCTCCTGCCGCAGTCATCGTATTTTTTGTTATTTCTGGCTTTTGCATTCACTATCCATTCCGGAACAATAAGAAGTTACTTCTAATTCCTTACTTTACTCGTCGGCATTTAAGAATCTGGGTACCTGTTATTGCAACAATTCTGATCGGACTGCCGCTTGGGGTGAAGTTAACTCTATTGCAAAACTCTATTTTGTGGAGTTTGTTGGCAGAAGAAATCTACTACCTAGTCTATCCTGGACTCTTGTTTTTAAGGAGGAGGGTCGGATGGCGGAATATTCTTATCGCATCTTACGTCATGGCTGTTTTGGTCATTTTGCGTGATCCTTCAGCAGGCAACTATCCCTCATATGGTCCCTATTTAAATTGGGTTTTGGGGTTACCATGCTGGTTGTTAGGCTGTTGTTTGGCAGAAAAAACAGATAGGTTATTCACTTCCGTAACACAGCCCAAAATCAATATCTGGAATTGGCGGCTTACCGCTTGGTTTCTAAGCTTTGTTTGCAGTGCTTTAAGGTTTCATTCGCCAATTAAATATCCTTGGACTTTAACTCTGTTTGCCATTTTCGCTTTCTTCTGGTTAGAAAAAGAGATTTTGCGCTACCGAGCTAAGGCTCCCGTGCCTTTGCTTGAAAAGGCGGGTAAAGGTAGTTACTCGATTTACCTTGTTCATCTACTTGGCCCTGCTCTTTATACATATTGGTCATTACCCGTATTTTCTCCCGTAATGCACTGGTTCATGGAAATTATATTTACTCTGCTTCTATGCTATATTTTTTACTTATTGGTAGAAAAGCCTTCTCACTTATTAGCCAGGTCAGTGGCAGAAAAGCTATCCCCTAACTCGTCTAAAACAGCTACAATCTAAGTACGTGAATAGCAGCCTTAGAGCATATTTCTGGCTCTCCTCACTTGCGTTTTTAACCTTGAGCGCGCCATCCTATTCTTATTCAGATTAATGAAGGCGATCGCCGTTACCTAGATTTCTCACCTAGGCGGACGCAGCGACCCAAGGTTGAAATAGCTTTAACCTGCGATCGCCATCTAGCCCACTTAAATATCTAGCCCTGGGAACAAATTAGACCCTTATAGGCTTCTTATCGTTTTTGCTTACCCTCGAATGAGACTGAGTAGTTTAGTATCTATGCCAAGACCGTCCTCCACGAGGTAAACCATGAGCAATTACACAACCGCAGAGCTGCAAACCCTGGTCAAGGCCCCGATGATGACCGGGCTTTCGGTGGCCATGGTTGATATGGGCATTGTCTCTACAGCCATTGAAGCGACTGCGATGTCAAAACAAATTGCTGGGGCTGCCCAAAAATATCCCGCCAACTCCATCATTCAAGCGGCCTTCTCAGAAGAAACCATGAAGAGTGGCCAGGTCAAGCTCGACAAGCCTGATATCAAGCCTGAGGATGTCAAATCGGGGGCCATGATCGACAGCGCGCTCGCCGACATTAGCGCGGCCCTAACCCTCGTAGACGGCAAAGCCTCTGCTGAGGAAGTCGCCGAGTACAAGCAGTTTGTCTACGACTGCGGTGCCGCTGTTGCCGCTGCGGCTGGTGAAGGGCTGTTTGGCACTGGCAGCAATAAGGTTAGCACCGCTGAGGCCGCTGCTTTGGCCAAGTTTAAGGTGGCCCTGGGCCTTTAAGATGGGATAGGGGTGCGGTGCCCGATGCGTATAGTCTGCGGCAGCCGAGAACCGGGAACTGCCTCGAAGCGAGTATCCAAATCGCAGTGGAGAGGGCGCTTATCAGCCCCCGGAAGCCATGGTTGGCTATGGGCTTGATGCCGCAAACTAGACCAAGTGCCTCAATTCCTTTTGGCGAAAGATAATTTTTGCTTACGCAAGCTTTGTGTTTCTGTGCCAGGGTCAACGATAATCCCCAAGTAGCCCTAGAGCGATCTAGGGCATTTGTCACTCGTCTGTTTAAGGAGAACGTTATGAGTTTTACCCGCTGGTTGCGGCGGCTAGCGCCCCTGATGGTGTGTCTAGTGCTGCTGGTTAGCGCCTGCACGTCAGCCCCATCTAAATACGACCAGGTGCAAGAAGACACCACTGGTTTTGGTTCTCCTGCAGCGGTCGATAAAAAAGCCGAAAAGGGCGGTACCTTCAACGCCTTTTTCCCAGACAACCAGGGCGGCTACAACGTCATTCCCTACCAGGAGAAGAAAGGGTTTGCGGAGTATAAGCTTGAGCAGGATGGCAAGACTGTGGCTATGCTCACCATTAGCGATACCACCAGTGTGCCTGGCTCGGCGGAGAAATACATCACTGCTACCCAGTCCATCAGCGGTTTTCCGACCGTAGAGCAGGGCAGCACCGCCAGCGGGGTGCTCGTGAACGATCGCTACCAGGTCAAGGTACTCTCTCGCGACCCCTCTTTCACCAAAGACGACCGGGTGGCCTGGCTACAAAAGTTTGACCTCCAAGGTCTAGCTCAGCTCAAAGGGGCGATTAACCCCGTCGCCAAACCCGCTGCGGGGCTGCCCCAGGCACCCACCGCCGCTCGGCCCAAGGATGGCTTTAAGTTGCCCAGGGTGAAGCTGCCGAGCCTGTCCCCCAGTCTTCAGCCTGCCTCTTAGGGGGTCAGCAATGCAAACAGCGATGACGGCGATCCAGAAACTAGGGCAGACCTAAGGAGTAAGTTGTGAGCAAAAAAATTTACGAAATTGTCGATAAGCTTCCCACTGGGGGCTTGACCGTGCGGGCACTAAAGACCCTCGACACCTTTGTGCCCGGCCAGTGGAACAACTTGGTGGGCTTTGACAACACCATCAAAACCGTCACGGGTGAAACCGATGAGGCCATGGTGCAGGCGATCGGCGAACGGGCGATCGCCCTCTTCAACGACAAAAAGCAGGGCTACCAGAGCGCCCTCTGGCTCTACGAAACCGTGGACTCGGCCTCGGGCCTGCTAGGGGCAGCGGCACTGGCTAACCGCATTGGCCAAGATACCTTCTTGGGCTTCCTCAAAAACCTTTCCCCCAAGCCTGAAAAAGCGCAAACCATTGACCTGGTGGTGAAGCTGGTGGCTGAGGTGGTCGCCTTCTGCAAAATCAGTGGCATCCCCGGTGACAGCCTGGGCGACTTTCTGACTGCTCTGGGCGACTACAGCAGTGAGTCGCTGGTGCGCATGGCCGCCCTGGTCAGCTTTGACGGCATCATTCCCCTAGGGGCTGACTTTTCGACTAAGGCGCTCACGGCCATCAAGGGCATGGGAGCCAGCGATCTTGAGTCCAATCAAACCTTCAAGGGCATCAAAAGCGAAATTCCTGGCGGCAACGATAAAGCTAAGCTCTCCTTTATGACCGAGAGTTTTGAATCGACTAAGGGCTGGATGGATCGCCTTGTGCGCGACCACAACATCACCCAGAGTGGCTTGGTTGACAATCTGGGCGGCTTCATCGAGGGCTCTAAGGGCAAGCTCGACTACCTAGGCGCGTTCCTTGATATGTCGGTGAAGTACTACGAGCACACCGGAACCCAAACCCTGGCCCGCCGACTGATTGAGCGCGCCGTGGCTGAGATCTAGCGTTCTGGGCCGCTTTTGGCCTGGGGGCTAGGGGTTCGAAGCCGCCGCCCGCAAGCAATTGTAGTTTGCTCCTGACGCCCGGCTGAGATCTCAGCCGGGCTTTTTTACGGCTACAGTCGGTTCCCATCTGTGGTCATGCCTGACCGAAGCCATGTATCTTGCTTTTTATTGTGGCGGTAGGCAAATGTAAAGGCAGTTTACCTACTCCTCCAATTGACTGTTGGGCAGTTCCAGTGGGTTGAGTCTGTCGTCTAAGGGGGTGATTAACTGCTGATCCACCTCGACACCTGCATTCACCATAAATAGGCGAAAGGGTTCGCCCTGGCTGAGGTAGGTGTCGTAGCCCGATCGCAGGTAAAGACCGTACTCAGGTCGGCGGGCCACGTGGCGGCCTACAAAAGCCAGGCCCAAGGCATTCAGGTAGCGATCGACCACCTCCGGCTCGGCCAGGGTGAGCCCCGGCAAGTTAGACAACAGTTGCGATAGACCCGCGTCTACCTCCGAGACGCTGATGTGGGCCTGCCCCTCGATCAGCGCTAGGGAACGACTCTCGGTGGTGTACCACGAAAAGGTGCGAAATTGTTCAAACACGGCAGGGGTCGCAGGGTCGTGGCTGCCCGCAATCACCATCACCGGCACCTTTACCGCCGCGAGCCCCTCGGGGCCAAAGACACTACTGTTAACTGGGTTGACCAGCAGCACCGAATTAACCCGCGGGTCACGAAAGCGGTAGGTTTCCCGAGGCAGCTCTAGCGCCTGGCACTGCAATAGCAGCGACATATTCAGGTAAATAAAGTTGCTATCGCATACCTCCTGGAGGTGGTTAAAGTTAAGCTCTGCCCCGGCCACTGCTAGGGCCGTATAGCCCCCCAACGAGTGCCCTCCCACCCCCACCTGATCAAGATTGAGCCGCCCCCCAAACTCTGTGGGATTGAGCCGCTCTAGCTCGTTGAGCACAAAGGTAATGTCGAGGGGGCGATCGATAAACTCCTGCACCTCAAACACATCGCTGCTAAGTCCTGCCTGAAAGTCAGCCACCTGCTGCCGGTCACTGCCGGGATGCTGGGGCAACACCACTACAATGCCGTGGGAAGCCAGGTGGGAGGCCCACTGATGCCGCGCCTCAGGGCTAGAGGTCAGGCCGTGGGAAAAGACCATCACTGGAGCCTGGCCGCGCCACTGGCGCGGGCGCACAACATCCACATAGAGCTGGCGATCGCGCTGGGTATCGGTCAACTCAAACCGCTGAATTTGCACCCTCGCCGGGCCGGGAACAGTTAGATCAGCCAAGCTGGTATAGTCGATGGCAGGCCGCTCAGCAGCCTGCCTAACCGTTATCTGCTCTAGCTGAACAATAGAATCGGTAGTAGCATTCACAATGCGCTCAACGGCGTCGGCTACTGCCTGGGCGTCGTTAATTCTGACCTGCATGTCGGTGGGCAGCGATCGCACCACGTTGATAGCTGACAGCCCCTCCGGCGAATTCGCTGCCTGAATCAGCGCCGCCCGCAGCGACAGCTTGCCGTTGCCGCCAGCCCGGGTCTTGAGGATTACCCCTACCTGGTCCAGCAGCTCTTCGCCTAGGTTGGTGTAGAGAAAACGGGACAGCAACACCCCATCCATCTCTAACGGGCGATCGAGGTTTTGACGTAGTTGAGCAACTTCGGCCTCGCTCAGCCCGACCAAATCGACGTAGAAGGCCAGGTCATCGGTGAGTTCTCCTGACTCAATCAGGGTTTCGAGGGAGCTAGTGCTCACTGCTCGCTCTACCGGGCCGTAGCTAAAGAAGATTTCTTCCGCCGCCTGCACCGGCAACCCGCTCAGCACAGTCAATCCCAGACTCAGCCCGCCTAGAGTCCAGGTCCGAGACCGCAGCCACCCCCCGACCAGTTGCCAGGTCATGCCGTCACTCCAAAAACGTTACTAAGAGCCTCTCCTGATTAATTCTCACTCAAGACTCTGTCGCGTTGACTCTGCCTCTGAGCAGAGTCGAAGAGGCTGACCATGCACCCATTTGCCTCACTACTGCGTGCGCTAAGCCGCATCCACCGAACGCAGCCGTCGCAAAATCACCATGTTTGGCCCCACTACTGGGTTGCGAGCCACCACCACACCCGCGGGGTCACGTAGTTGCAGGGTGCCAAATTTGAGCCCCTGGGCCTGGGCATAGATGTCTTGGGCCACGTCGTTCTGCTGGCTGGTCAGCAGGCCGTACCAGGTTTCAGCCACATTCACGCCTAGGGTATTTTCTGGCAGGTTGACCTCTACCGATTGAATAAGCCCTGCCCCATAGGAGCGGCTAATGCTGCTAACCCGGTTTTGAATATCGGTGATTAAACTCTGCTCAGGTGTGGGTTCAACCACGGGCGCGGGGGCTGGAACGGGCTGCTCTGCAGTGGGGACGGGGGCCGCAAACGGGTCGTCAACATCAGATTCTGCCGCCGTAATTTGAGGCAGGGGTTCTGAGGCGATAACAGGCTCGCCTCGCCTCGCGCCCAAGGGGTTCCAGAGGGCCAACAGCAGCATCAGCAGACCCAGAGCAATGGCGGTCAGCATGCCGTCTGAGAGCTTCCGTTGAAGATCGGGGGGCAGCTGCGATCGCACCCACCGCAGCCCTTTCTTCCACAGGGTTGCCCCCTCGGCCAGCAGCAGCAGCAGTTGGTCAACCACACCTAGCTCCTTCGGTTGGTAGGGAATGCCGGTATCGGCCCAAACGTCTTCTGCCGGGGCCACTGGCCGAGCCCTATGGTAGGCGGCGGCTCTGTCAGGCATTTGACGCCGGTCAATGTCGGTGAGCTGAGGCTCTGGGGTTTGTACCGGCAGCGGATCTTCTAGATCTTCTAAGTCGCTGTCGGTCCAGGGAGCTGGGTCTGGCGAGGCAGAGCGACCGTTGTTTGAGGTAGTGCTGTAGGGAGCAACGTCAGCAGCCTGACCAGAGGCGCGATCGCCAAACACTGGCTCTGCTGGAGCATCCTCTTCACCCAAATCTTGTCTGGACAGCTTGGCAAAGTCACCGTTGACGGCCTCAAAGGGTGCAGATTCTTCCTCAATCTCGGCGCTGGTATTCAAGCTGGGGGACGCTGGCCCATCAGTATCTCCTTGCTCCGATTGATCGGTGTTGCGCGGGGGCGGAATGGGCGGAATTTCTGGGGGAAAGTTGGGATCTTGGGGTCTCATGGGTTAGCCCACCTGGCCACGATTACCGACAAATGCTGAAGGGTTAGCCCCAAAGGGCGTATCCCTTTCAATACTGCCACGTTTCCCAAAAATCTTAGGGCAGAAATCAATCTGCGGGTCACGCGTTTAGCCCTACTCGGCAAGACCCTGGTGCAAAATCAGCCGATTGCCGTCAGGGTCGTAGGCATAGACCTCGCGACCGTGGGAAGCCGTCAGCACAGGGCCGGGGGGCGCGTAGCCTAAGTGGGTGAGATGGGCGATCGCCCCCGCCAAATCCGTCACCTCTAAGCACAGACTCATCGCGCCACTGCCGGGGGCAGCAAACTGGCCTACCTGGTCAGCTTTGGGCTTAAAAATCGCTAGCCTCAGCCCCGGCAGCTGAAACTCAGCGTAGCGATCGCGCTGGTAGGGCCGGGCCGACTGATGGAGCAGTTCGCCATAAAAGCCAACCAACCGCTCAAAATCGACGCTGGCCAGAGCCACAAAAGCACTGGTGCAGTTTACAAATACCTCAGCCAAAGCCCTCTCCGCCAGAATGGTCTCAACATAGCAAGTTTGGTTTAAACCAACGTGCGATCGGCAATGCGATTTTTCCAAATGTGGAAACCAGCGCAATGGTGGGCAATGCCCACCCTACGACCCAAACATCGTGAGTCAGCGGTGGACATTTCCTTATCCCACCCATCCACCCTCTACCCATCCACCCCTTAACCCTTCCCTAGTCCAACTCCCACTCCGACGCGTACTGCAACATCAGCGGCGGCAGGTGCAAATCCTTCGGTGTCTTACAGCGGGCTTCAAACACACCTAAAATATCCTTCACGCTGGGTTTGCCCTTGCTGCTGCCGGTAATGCCGCTGGCAATAATCACCGCACAGGTCCCATTACACTCCCGCTGCCAGCTATTCCAGCGCTCCAGCAGGTGGCGATCAGTGCTGCCATTGGTTTCGTATTCGGCGAACAGGTGCAGCTCGCCATCGCCGGTCTGCAGCATGCCTAGCTCAAAGGCCTCACCGCTAAAGGGGTCGCTGCCGGGGTTAAAGCACACGGCCTGCACGCCCTGGGCCTCTTGCAACTGCTGGATTAAGGTTTTGGCCTTGGGGCGCGAGGTTTGAATCAGCACCACCGGCAGATCGGGGGAGTTGGCGGTGCCATTGTGCGTCCATTTGCCCTCTAGGCCCTGAAAGGCGATCGCCGAGTCATGGCGCAGATCGTTGAGCACCTGCTGCTGAAACTGGGTGAGGATGATGATCGCCCCCTCGGGCACATAGTCGTCGCGCAGCACCGGAAAATTGACCAGGCCCTCGGGGCCGTCGTCGAGGACATCATCGGCGTCGGCTGCCAGCTCTGCGGTCACTTCGGGCAAGGTCTTAACGGTCACCTTCAGCGGCGACGCGCCGCCATTTTTTTCGGGGTTAGGAATTTTATAGCTACTCTGGAGCGCCTTGAGGGGAGGCTTTTCGAGCTGGGCCCGGTAGCGAGTGATAAAGCGCTGGAGCGCCTCCAGCACCACCAAAAACGTGGCTCCTTCCTCGTCGGCGAGCTGGCTGCGCATGCCCTCTAGGGGGTGAATGCTGCCGAAGTCGGGCTGCACTGCCTCTGGAGCCGAGGCCAGCCAGCTCACAGGCTGGGGCATGTTGGGGAAAGGTTCGTCGTCAAACAGCTCAAAGTTGAGAAACAGGCAGTCTTGCTCTAAAAAAGCTTCCTGCATCTGTTTAGGCGACTGCTGCCCCATCAGCACCCGCTGGCGAAATTGCTTGAGCGAGTCGAGGGAGCGATACATCAGCAGGCCATACTCCACGCCCCCCATGCCCAGCATTGACACGTAGAGGGTGTCGAGCTCCCAGGTGTTTAGCTCAACGGCTAGCACCTGCTGCTCGTTGAGGGTGTTCCAGGGAGCGAGTTCCCAAATCTCCATGGCCTTGTCGATCATGGCCTCGGCATAGCGAGGGGGTAGCTCGGCCTCGGTCATCTCAGCCGACTGCTGGAGGGCGTTGAACAGCTCGTCGATCAGGGGCAGCTCGGGGGCGTAGTCGATGGCAATATCAAGCCCCTGGAGCGCCCCCCGCAGGTAAAACTGAATTTCGCGATCGCTGACTACAATTTTGTGCGGCCTGGCCGGGGCCAGGTTGCCTTGGGGCGACTCAATTGCCTGCAACAGCGTGCGCACCACTGGCTCATAGCCGCAGGTGGTGGGCACAATGGTCAGCCCTCGCACCGCGCCGTGGCTGCTGTCAACCCACAGAATGCAGTCGCTGGTCTCAGTATGGCGCTGGCGCAGGCCGCCGTCGTCATCCATCAAACCGCCCACCGAACGGCGATCGCCCTCCCATACGCTGGCTACACGGGGCAGCCGCTTCAGGCGATCGATGGTAATGCGGTTCAATCGAGTCATGGGCTAACGATAACGACAGATGGAACAAATGGTTAGGCGACCGCTGGCTTGGGCACAGCTTTGGTCAGCATAGCCAAGTTTAATCATCAACTGCCCACAGCAACTCAGCCGCGTGCCCTTCGGTACAGTCCCCTAAGTTGAGATACTGCACCTTAGCCAGCATCCCTCCTTGGGCAGGGAGAGCCCAGAGCGACTGCTATAAACTATAGAAATTCTTGACGGTATCAGCTAAGCCTAGACGACGAAAGTGTTAGATTTCAAAACAATTTAGGCTGCTCTGGCTGCGGTTGGGGTGACTCTGTTTATGATGGTAGAAGCTGTACTTACATCGAAAGGTTGAAATGGCTCAAGCCACCGAACAAACCCAAGGTATTTTGATGTCGGAAACGGCCCTGCGGCACGTCAAGGCTCTCCAGCAGTCCCAGGGCAACAAAGAGCTCTGCCTGCGAGTAGGGGTGCGCCAAGGCGGCTGCTCTGGCATGTCCTACACCATGGATTTTGAAGACCCTACCAACATCAACGAGCACGACGAAGTCTATGACTATGAAGGCTTTCGCGTGATCTGCGACAAAAAAAGCTTGCTGTACCTCTACGGGCTCATGCTCGACTACAGCGACGCGCTGATCGGCGGTGGTTTCCAGTTCACCAACCCCAACGCCGTCCAGACCTGCGGCTGCGGTAAGTCCTTCGGGGCGTAGGGACACCCTACGGGGCTACAATCTGTGCTTTGCTGGATATCGCTTTAGATAGTTCATAGACTATGACTCAAACCGTAGAAACCCTGTTCGATGAGGGCATCGAGCGTTACAAAAAGGGCGAAGATCCCGCTGAGCTGATTCCCGTATTTAAAGAGGTGTGCGATCGCGCTCCCAAGAGTGCCTCCGCCTGGGCCTGCCTGGCCTGGCTCTACCTGCTGACCGACAAGCCCAACGCCGGCCTCAAAGCCGCCCAAAAAGCGGTCAAGCTCAACCCTCAAGACCCTCAAGGGCGGGTGAACCTAGCGGTGGCCATGCTCGACTCGGGTAAGCCCGGCGTGCGCGAGCATGTCGAAATCGCCGGCCAAGTTATGACCGTCGCCGACGACCTGAAACAGGAAGTCATGGACAGCATCAATGACGGTCTGGTTCGCAAGCCCGACTGGAAGAGCCTGTCACGCGTTAAGCAGTGGCTTGAGTAGTTAGGTCGATGGGGTAAACCCTTGTTCCCCAGAACGTTGCGCGAGCGCGCCCCTGGATCAATCCGGGGGCGCGCTTTTGAGTTATTGCCGGTACCACTCTTGCCGCCACTGCGTCATTTGATCGATCTCAGCCTGCTGAGAGGTAATGATCTCGTCGGCTAAGGCGAGAAGTTCAGGACGCTGACTCTTTTCCTTCAAATCCTCCGCCATCGCCACAGCTCCCTCGTGGTGCGGAATCATCGCGTTGATGAAGCGCAGGTCAAACTCCTCGTCGGCTCCACCGAGATCCATATCCATCCGCATGGCTGAGATCATCTCTTCGCTCATGGCCATGTCGTGCTTCATTTCGGCGTGGTACATCATCGGCTCAGCGGGGGCATCGGGGTACCAGGCCGCCCGCCAATCCTGCATCTGAGCAATCTCCACCTGCTGGGCCGCAATAATGTCTTCGGCCAACTGGCGAATTTCGGGTCGCTGGGAGTTCTCCAGCGCCGCTTCAGCCATGACTAAGGCCCCTTCATGGTGGGGAATCATGCCGTCGATAAAGCGCAGGTCGTAGGTGGCGTCGGCAGGGCCCAGCTCCATCCCGTGACCGCTGTGCATTATCTGTTCCTCAGCCCTGTCTCCAGTGGCATGGCCTTCGTGCATGGCTTCCATATTGCTAGCGCCGCAGGAGGCTATCGGTACTAGGGTAGCCAGGGCTAGCATCGTCGCTAAAGGCTGTCTCAATCGCATAGTTCGTCTCCCAAATGCCTGATGGTTTAAGCCTACACATTCCAGCCCGCTGTAGAGTCAAGGGCTGAGTGAGCAAGCTATATTTCCTTCCCCAGCGTTTAATTAACACTTTGTTACGAAAATGAGAGGAGTGATCCCGCCGTACTGTAAATTTTGTTAACAAAGCCTAGGTTGATTTATTTCAAATTGTGTCACCTAAACGCCCTAAGCCTTATCTAGCAAGGATTTCTGATACAAACATGAAAGGCGCCTTTGATTTTGCTTTCGTTACGAAATATTTCCTGTAGAGTTTGATGAAGCCTTTCTGCGGCCCGCCTCAATCGCTGTGACTCGATTCGGCAGCCGTAGCAGCCCCCAGCCTTAGCCAAAGCCACGAAAGGAGTTTTACTGCATGTTCACCCACGTCAAGCCCACTGTTCGCCACATTGCCCCCGATGACCTCAGCGGGCGGCGTCTGGTTAAGGTGGTCTATGTGGTTCTAGAGCCTCAATACCAGAGCTCTTTATCCTCGGCCATCCGGTCGATCAACGCCAACAACTCTCAAGTGGCCTTCGAAGTCAACGGCTACCTGATTGAAGAACTGCGCGACGCCAACAACTATGCGGCGTTCAAGCAGGATGTGGCCGAAGCTAACGTATTTATCGCCTCGCTGATCTTTATCGAAGACTTGGCCGACAAGGTCGTTGAAGCGGTTGCCCCCCTACGCGACGGCCTCGATGTGGCGGTGTGCTTCCCTTCCATGCCCCAGGTGATGCGCCTCAATAAGATGGGCAGCTTCTCCATGGCCCAGCTTGGCCAGTCGAAGAGCATGATCGCCTCCTTCATGAAGAAGCGGAAGGAGAAGTCTGGGGCGGGCTTCCAGGATGCGATGCTGAAGCTGCTGCGCACCCTACCCACGGTGCTTAAGTACCTGCCGGTCGAGAAGGCCCAGGATGCGCGCAACTTCATGCTCAGCTTCCAGTATTGGCTGGGCGGTTCCCCCGAGAACCTGGAAAACTTCTTTCTCATGCTGGCCGATCGCTACGTGATCACCGACAGCCAGATCGAGGGTGCGCCCCAACCCGAAAGCCTGGACTACCAGGAGCCCGTCACTTATCCCGACATGGGCATTTGGCACCCCATGGCGCCGCACATGTTTGAGGACCTTAAGGAGTACCTCAACTGGCACGCCTCCCGCCGCGACATTTCTGAGGATCTCAAGGATCCCCTTGCACCCACCATCGGTCTGGTGCTCCAGCGCACCCACCTAGTGACTGGTGACGAGGCCCACTATGTGGCCATGGTGCAGGAGTTTGAGTACCTGGGCGCGAAGGTGATTCCCGTGTTTGCGGGCGGTCTAGATTTTTCTAAGCCCGTGAATGCCTACTTCTTTGACCCGGTAGACAACACCAAAACCATTGTTGATGCCGTGGTTTCTCTCACCGGCTTTGCCCTGGTGGGCGGCCCAGCCCGGCAGGACCACCCCAAGGCGATCGAAACCCTCAAGCGCCTCAACCGCCCCTACATGGTGGCGCTGCCCCTAGTCTTTCAAACCACCGAGGAGTGGGAAGACAGCGACCTGGGCCTGCACCCAATTCAGGTGGCGCTGCAAATGGCGATCCCTGAGCTGGATGGGGCGATCGAGCCGATTGTGCTATCGGGCCGCGACGGTCTGACCGGACGGGCGATTTCGCTTCAGGATCGGATTGAATCTATCACCCAGCGGGCGATGAAGTGGGCCAACCTGCGCCGCAAGCCCAAGCTCGACAAAAAGCTGGCCATCACCGTCTTCAGCTTCCCCCCCGACAAGGGCAATGTGGGTACCGCCGCCTACTTGGACGTATTCGGCTCCATCTATAAAGTGCTAGAGGCAATGAAGCAGAACGGCTACGACGTGCAGGATCTGCCCGAGTCGCCCCAAGCTCTGCTCCAGGAAGTCATCCATGACGCTCAGGCCCAGTACAACAGCCCCGAGCTAAATATCGCCTACCGCATGCCGGTGCGTGAGTACCAAGCCCTCACCCCCTACTCCGAGCGCCTGGAAGAAAACTGGGGGCCACCGCCGGGCAACCTCAACACCGACGGCGAGAACATGCTGGTTTACGGCAAGGCCTTCGGCAATGTGTTCATCGGTGTGCAGCCTACCTTTGGCTACGAGGGCGACCCCATGCGGCTGCTGTTCTCCCGCTCCGCCAGCCCCCACCACGGGTTTGCCGCTTACTACACCTACCTGAACAAAATCTGGGGTGCGGATGCGGTGCTGCACTTTGGCACCCACGGCTCGCTAGAGTTTATGCCCGGCAAGCAGATGGGCATGTCGGGCACCTGCTACCCCGACAACCTGATCGGCAGCATCCCCAACCTCTACTACTACGCTGCCAACAACCCCTCCGAGGCCACGATCGCCAAGCGTCGAGGCTACGCCGAGACCATCAGCTACCTGACGCCCCCCGCTGAGAATGCGGGTCTCTATAAGGGCCTGAAGGAGCTGAGCGAACTCATTGGTTCTTACCAGGGAAACAAAGAGAGCGGACGAGCGGTGCAGATCGTCAACGCCATCATCGAGACGGCGCGGATCTGTAACCTCGATCGGGACGTGGCACTGCCCGAGGGCGACACCGGGGAGCTTTCTAACGAGGAACGCGACAACTTGGTGGGCAAGATTTACATCAAATTGATGGAGATCGAATCGCGCCTGCTGCCTTGCGGTCTGCATGTGGTGGGCAAGCCACCTACAGCTGAGGAGGCGATCGCAACGCTAGTCAACATCGGCAGCCTCGATCGCGAAGAAGACGGCATCAAGAGCCTGCAGCGGATCATCGCCGAGAGCATTGGCCGGGATATTGATGACATTTACGGGAATAGCGATCGCGGCCACCTCGCCGATGTTCAACTCCTGTACGACATCAATCAGGGCGTTCGTGCCGCTGTCGCCGCCCTCGTCCACGAGCAGATCGACGCCGAAGGGCGTGTCTCCATGGTGTCACGGCTGAATTTCTTGAACATTGGCCGCAAAGAACCCTGGATCAAGTCTCTCCACGAGGCGGGCTACAAGAACGTCGACACCGATGCCATCAAACCCCTGATGGAATACCTGGAGTTCTGCCTGGAGCAGGTCTGCGCCGACAACGAACTGGGCGCACTGCTGCAAGCCCTAGAAGGCGAATACCTGCTCCCCGGTCCCGGCGGCGACCCGATCCGCAACCCCGATGTGCTGCCTACCGGCAAAAACATCCACGCCCTCGATCCCCAGTCCATCCCTACCACTGCCGCTGTGCAGTCGGCCAAAATTGTGGTGGATAGGCTGCTGGAGCGCCAGCGGCAGGAAAACGGCGGGGCCTATCCTGAAACCATCGCTACCGTGCTCTGGGGCACCGACAATATCAAAACCTACGGCGAATCCCTCGCCCAGATGATGTGGTTTGTCGGTGTTAAGCCTGTGCCCGACTCCCTGGGCCGGGTAAATAAACTGGAGCTGCTCTCCCTCGAAGAACTGGGCCGCCCCCGCATCGACATCGTCGTCAACTGCTCTGGGGTGTTCCGGGATCTCTTCATCAACCAAATGGCCCTGCTCGATCGCGCCGTGAAAATGGCCGCCGAAGCCGACGAGCCCCTGGAGATGAACTTCGTCCGCAAGCACGCCCTAGAGCAGGCGGCAGAAATGGGAATTGGCCTGCGTGAAGCCGCTACCCGCATCTTCTCCAATGCTTCGGGTTCTTATTCCTCCAACATCAACCTGGCGGTGGAAAACAGCACCTGGGAAAACGAGGCCGAACTCCAGGAGATGTACCTGAAGCGCAAGTCCTTTGCCTTCAACTCTGACAACCCCGGCGTCATGGACAGCAACCGAGGCCTGTTTGAGTCGGCTCTGAAGACGGCGGACGCTACCTTCCAAAACCTCGATTCGTCGGAGATCTCCCTCACCGACGTGTCGCACTACTTCGACTCTGACCCCACCAAGCTGGTGGCCAGTCTGCGCGAAGACGGCAAGGCTCCGGCCGCCTACATCGCCGACACCACCACCGCTAACGCCCAGGTGCGCACCCTGTCAGAAACGGTGAGACTAGATGCCCGCACCAAGATGCTCAACCCCAAGTGGTACGAGGGCATGCTCTCCCACGGCTACGAGGGCGTGCGCGAGCTGTCGAAGCGCCTGGTCAATACCATGGGCTGGTCGGCCACTGCCGGAGCCGTCGATAACTGGGTCTACGAAGATGTCAATACCACCTTCATTCAAGACCCGGAGATGTGCAAGCGTCTGATGGATCTCAACCCCAACTCCTTCCGCCGCATGGTGACAACCCTGCTGGAAGTGAACGGACGGGGCTACTGGGAAACCAGCGACGAAAATCTGGAGAAGCTGCAAGAGCTCTACCAGGAAGTGGAAGACCGCATTGAAGGGGTGGAATAGACCCTAGCTGTGGGCTAACTGAAAGGGGTGGGCGCAAGCTCACCCCTTTTCGCTGGTGTAGCGTAGCTGGGAAAAACATCCCCGCTGCATCCGCTGTAGCTTACGGAAGTGCTAGGCTGCATGCACCGACAAATGGATAGCACGATGGCCATGACCGGAAAAGCTGAGCTTTGGGATCGGCCATGAGCGGTCAACGGTGCCCACTGTGCCACAGTGGGCAGGGGCAGGAAATCCACCGCGATCGCCCAGAACTGCGCCAACATCGCGCCTACTACCGCTGCGATCGCTGCAACTTGATCTTTGTGCGGCCCGGCAGCTTTCTCCCATTTCAGGCCGAAAAAGCCGAATACGACCTGCACCAAAACCACGCTCAAGACCTGGGCTACCGTCGGTTTCTGAGCCGCCTGGGAAATCCCTTACTGGATTGTCTAGCCCCCGGTAGCCAAGGACTCGACTTTGGCTCTGGCCCTGGGCCAACCCTCTCGGTCATGCTCGAAGCGGCCGGTCACAGCGTTGCCCTCTACGACCCCTTCTACGCTGACGATGACACGGTTTTTGCTCGTCAGTACGATTTTATTACCGCCACTGAGGTCATTGAGCACCTACGCCAACCTCAGATGGAACTCGATCGCCTTTGGAGCTGCCTTAAACCCGGTGGCACTTTAGGACTCATGACCAAGCTTTCCCGTGACGATGCCGCCTTTGCCCGGTGGCACTATAAGAGCGATCGCACCCATATCTGCTTTTTCTCCGTGCAGACCTTTGATTGGTTGGCCGCCCGCTGGCGGGCAAAGTTAACGATTCTGGGGCAGGACGTAATTCTGCTGCGTAAGCAGTAGTGGCCAGCAAGGTCTCCGGAGGGAACCCAGCTGAATGACTTTGCTCAGGGTGCAGGTTGAGGAGCTAACCCACCACCGACTCTACCTTGGCGGCTTCATCCTCTACCGCCGCTGGAATCTCAGATGCAGCGGGTTCGCGGTGGTCAAACGCCAGCTTCCCATCCTGCAAGTTCACGGTGATGGTCGCGCCCTGGGTAAAGGTGGTCTCTAGGATCTTGGTGGCGATCGGATTCTCCAGTAGCCGCTGAATGGCCCGCTTTAGGGGACGGGCGCCATACACCGGGTCATAGCCGCTCTCGGCGATAAAGTCGATCGCCGGTTTGGTAATTTCCAATCCAATGGTCTGGTCGGCCAATCGGCGCTGCACCCGCCGAATTTGCAGGGCCACAATCTTGCGCAGCTCGCTCTTGCGCAGCGAGTGGAAGAGGATGAGGTCATCCACCCGGTTGAGAAACTCGGGGCGAAACTGCTTTTGCAGTGCCTTGAGCACCTGGACGCGCATTTCGTCGTAGCGATCGTCGTCGCCTGCCAGCTCCAAAATGTGGTCGCTGCCCAGGTTACTGGTCATGATCACCACGGTGTTGCGAAAGTCGACCCGGTGGCCCTGGGAATCGGTGATGCGACCGTCGTCGAGCACCTGCAAGAGAATGTTGAACACGTCGGGGTGCGCTTTCTCTACCTCGTCGAGCAGCACCACTGAATAGGGGTGGCGACGCACCGCCTCGGAGAGTTGACCGCCGTCTTCGTAGCCGACATAGCCAGGAGGGGCTCCTACCAGCCGCGATACGGCGTTTTTCTCCATGTACTCCGACATGTCGATGCGAATCAGCGCATCTTCAGTGTCGAAGAGAAACTCGGCTAGGGCGCGGGCCAGTTCGGTTTTGCCTACCCCGGTCGGACCCATAAAGAGGAAGGAACCGAGGGGACGACCCTGGTCGTTCATGCCGGCACGGGCGCGGCGAATTGCGGCCGCCACGGCTTCTACGGCTTCATCCTGACCGATCACCCGCTCGTGGAGGTGGCCTTCGAGCTGGAGCAGCTTTTGCCGCTCCGACTCCATTAGCCGGTTGACGGGGATGCCCGTCCACTTAGCAACAATTTCAGCGATGTCAGCTTCGGTGACCTGTTCACGCAGCAGGGTGTTGCCCTTGGCCTGCACTTCGACTAGCTGGGCCTCTAGGGTTTCGCGATCGCGCTGAATCTTCTCCAGACTGTCGTACTTGAGTTTGGCGGCCTTGTTGAGGTCATAGGCCCGTTCGGCCTGCTCAATTTGTAGGCGGATTTGGTCTTCTTCGTCTTTGAGGGTGTGAATGGCGTCGAGGGCCTGCTTTTCGCTCTGCCACTGACCGCTGAAGGACTGCTGCTTGGCCTGAAGTTCGGTAATCTCTTGCTCAATGCGGCTGAGGCGCTGGCGCGAGGCCTTGGTCATGGAGCCGTTTTCGGCCTCTAGCGAGAGCTTTTCCATTTCGATCTGCATGAGGCGGCGCTCAATGCTCTCCAGCTCCTCGGGCTTGGAGGTAATCTCCATTTTGAGCTTGGCAGCGGCTTCGTCCACCAGGTCGATGGCCTTGTCAGGCAAAAAGCGATCGGCAATGTAGCGGTCAGAGAGCACTGCCGCCGCCACCAGGGCACTGTCGGCAATATCGACGCCGTGGTATGACTCGTAGCGTTTTTTCAGCCCCCGCAGAATAGAGATGGTGTCTTCGGCGCTTGGCTGGCCCACGTACACCTGCTGAAAGCGACGCTCTAGGGCGGCGTCTTTCTCGATGTGCTTGCGGTACTCGTCTAGAGTGGTGGCTCCAATGCAACGCAATTCGCCCCGTGCCAGCATCGGCTTGAGCAGGTTGCTAGCATCCATGGTGCCTTGGCCCGCTCCAGCTCCGACCACCGTATGCAGCTCATCGATAAACAGCACCACCTGCCCCGCGGAGTCGGTGACTTCCTTGAGCACCAGCCGCAGCCGTTCCTCAAATTCGCCGCGAAACTTGGCCCCGGCGATTAGCCCGCCAATATCGAGGGAAATCAGCGTGCGACCCTTGAGCGATTCGGGCACCTCACCATTGATGATGCGCTGGGCTAGGGCTTCGGCGATCGCCGTCTTGCCCACCCCCGGTTCGCCAATCACCACCGGGTTATTCTTCGTGCGCCGCGACAGCACCTGAATTACGCGGCGGATCTCGTCATCGCGGCCGATTACGGGGTCGAGCTTGCCGTCGCGGGCTAGCTGGGTGAGGTCAATGCCAAATTTCTCCAGCGCGTCGTACTGCTGCTCAGGATTTTGGTCGGTGACTTTCTGACTACCGCGCACCGCTTGCACCGCCGCCATCAGCTCGGGTCCTTCAACGTTAAAGCCCCGCAGCAGTCGCCGCCCGATGCGCTCGTCTTCCTGAAAACCCAGCAGCAGGTGCTCAACCGAGATGAATTTGTCTTTGAGGGTTTGGCGCGCCGCCTCGGCTCCATCGAGCATGCGATCGAGGCTTTGGCCCAGGTAGAGGTTGCTGTCAGCACCGGGGCGCACGCGGGCCTGGCGCTGGGCAAATTTCTCTAAATCGTCGAGAATTTGGTCGCTGTCGAGGTTGGCCTTGTCGAGAATCTTGTGGGCCAGCCCATCTTCTTCCTGGTCGAGCAGTGCGATCAGCACGTGCTCGACCTCCATATATTGATGTTTGCAGCGGCGAGCCACATCCTGGGCCTCAACGATGGCGTCCCAAGCTTTGGCGGTAAACTTTTCCGGATCGGTTGGCTGCATAATCTCCGTGGGCGGGCAGGCTGCGCTTTGCTTTTTGTGACGGTTGGACGTTCAGTATATCAGTTGGCGCTTGGGCTGGCTGTGCTGTCCTCTGGGGTCAGCATAGAGTGATTGCCCACCGCAAACTGTTCAGTCTTTACGGCTCCTGGCCCTCTGCTTGATAAACCTTCCAGGACAACTCATGGCGTCCTAAAGGTTAACTCAAGGGCGGTAGGGCAGACTTTGACTCCGGGTGAGACATCGTCGAATTAAACACCACCGATCGATTGCGTCCCTGCTGCTTGGCTCGGTAGAGGGCTTGGTCTGCCTGCTGGGTGAGCACTGTGGAGGTTAATTTCTGGGAGGGGATGAGGGTACTGATGCCTAAACTAATTGTAATCTGGGAACTCACCGCTGAGGCAGGGTGGGAGATGGCTAAAGCCGCGATCGCCTGATGAATGTGGCGGGCCACCGCGATCGCCCCCTGTCGAATCGTGTTGGGCAAAATGATCGCAAACTCTTCGCCACCGTAGCGAGCCAGTAGATCAGTGGGGCGACCTAACACCTTTTGGGCAGCCTGGGCAATGGCGTGAAGGCAGTCATCGCCCGACTGATGGCCATAGGTGTCGTTGTAGTACTTGAAGTAGTCGACATCAAACAGCAGCAGTGAGAGGGGCAGGCGATCGCGGCTGAGGCGAGCCCACTCTTGCCCGAGGCGATCGCTAAAGCGGCGACGGTTGGCAATTTGCGTCAGCGGGTCGATGTGGGCCATCTGCTCCAGCAGCCCTGTGGCGCGGCGCAGTTCAGCGTTGATCTGGGTCAGGCGAACCTCAGCCCGCTGGCGCTCTTGCAGTTCGCTCTGCAGCCGTTGCACCAGGTCGGCCTGGTGAATGGCGATCGCCAGCTGCGCCGCAATGTCTTCTACCAGTTCGACCTCAACCCCCTGCCAGTAGCGCGGCCCTGAGCAGTGGTGAATCACAACCAGGCCCCACAGATCGGCCCCCTTTTGCAGGGGCACCACCAGGCTAGCCTGCACCTGAAACTGGGCGAACAGCTGGCTGTGCTCGTCCAGCAAACTCATTTCGTGAATGTCTCGAATGGCCAGGGTGCCAGCGTTGGGGCGAATCCCCCGGTAGTGATCGCCAAACCCCTGGTGGGGCACCTGGGCCACCATGACCGAGTCAAGACCTGGGGCCACCGCCTCCGACACAAAACTACCGCCCGCTGCCTCATCGGCAGTGGTGAAGCGATAGATGCCCACCCGGTCAGCGGCCAAGCACTGGCGAACTTCCTGAGCTGCCGCGGCGAAAATCTGCGTCAGATCGAGGGATTCTCGAATGTGCTGAGTGATTTGCCCCAGCGCTATGGCCCGCTCGTACTGATGCTTCAGGGTGGCCTCGGCCTGCTTTTGGGCGCTAATTGCCGCATCGGCCTGCTTTTTGGCCCGCAAAATTTCGTCTTCGTACTGCATGCGCTGGCGAATGGGAATCACCACACAGTCGTTGATGGCGTCTCCCTGGCGCTGCCGCCGCACCCCGTTGGCCAAAATGGGAATATCTTGCCCCGATCGCGATCGCAGCGAAAAGTAAATTTCGCTCACCGCCCCCTGCACGCGCAGCATAGGGAATACATGGGTCTGGTAAAAAATGCGGCTAGCCACGGGCAAAATAGCCACAATATTTTGACCCTGCAACGCCGCCCGCTCCCAGCCCAGCAGCGACAGCAGCGTGGCGTTGGCGTACTCAATCACTCCGTCGTCGCGCACCGACAAAAACCCGCAGGGAGCCTGGTCGAGCAGCGGGTCTATGCCCTGGGGCGCAGACCTTGGGGTAGAACTCCGGTTAACCATAGGCCGGGCTCAGACTGGCCGCCTCCAGATAGGTCTTAATCAACTGAATCGTTTCGTCGGGATGGCTCATGTGGGGACAGTGGCCCGTGGCCGCCATCAGGGCCAGGGTGCTGTGGGGCAGATGCTGATGCAGGTACTGCCCCACCTCAGCCGGGGCGATCGCATCGTCTTTGCACTGCAAAATTAGGGAGGGCACCGGTACCCTGGCCAAATCGTCGCGGTTGTCACTGTAGAAGGTGGCTTTGGCAAACCGCGTGGCAATGGCGGGGTCAGTCGAGCAAAAGCTCTCCTCTAGCTCTTGGGTGAGCTGGGGGCGATCGGAGTTCTGCATCACTACCGGGGCCAAAAAGTGCGCCCAGCCAATGTAGTTTTTCTCCATGATGTCGAGCAGCTGATCGATATCATGTCGGTCAAAACCACCGACATAGGATTCGTCGTTGATATAGCAGGGCGATGGGCCAATCATCACCAGCCGCTCAAAACGCTCGGGGGCCGCGATCGCCGCCAGCAGGCCAATCATGCTGCTTACCGAGTGGCCCACAAAAATTGCCTGTTCCAGATTCAAGGCTGCACAGATGTCCAAAACGTCCTGGGCATAGCCTTGAAGGTGGCTATAGCGCTGCGGATTGTAGGCAGCCAGGTCTGATTCACCAAACCCTACATAGTCAAATAAAACTAATCGATAGTCGGCTGCAAAGGCAGGGGCCACAAACCGCCACATCTTTTGATCGCAGCCAAAGCCGTGGGCCATTACCAAAGGTCGCTGCCCTTGGCCCATGACCTTGACATTGTTTCGGCTTAAAACATCTACTGGCATGGTCTACCTTTGCGCTGAACCCCTATATCTGGTTAACGTGCCCAATTGCCAAAGCGCAAAAGAAAACGCATCAATCTCTAAACCTGTCTTTAGAAGACGTCAACTATTGTTGGTTTTCTCAACAATTAGTTATCAATTTCGCGGCTAAGGGTATTAAAAAATACTTCCTCCTTTCACTGGCGCATCCCGCTATCCCTAGGCTACACCTCGGATTGCCCAACGGGGCGAAACGCCCAAAATAGCGGGTTATAGCGAGTGAACGAAACTACAAGAGTGGAAAAAGGGAAAAAATACCCGCCAGGCTTGAACCAGGGCATTCTAGGCTGGAACAGCCAAGATTTCACCTGCTGGGGCTAGATGTTGAATTAAGTCGAATGGTGGAGCAATCAGAGGATCGGTTAGGACAATTGGAAAGGCGGTAATTTAAGATAGGCTTTCCGAATTTCCCAAGGGCAGAGTCAGGCGCTTTATCGTTCTTAACACTTTGCTCTTTTGTCGAGTTGCGAGCGCAGCCATTTAGGCCCCCAGCTAACCAGCCAAAGCCCAACCGCTATAGCCACGTTAAGCCTTTTTCAACCCTCCAAAAAGGGATCTGTCTGAATGGGCTAACTCCAGCCTATTCCGCCCATTTAGTAGCGAATACGAGGGTCAATATAGGCATTCAAAATATCGATCGCGATGCTGATCACCGCGACGATCATGGCAAAAAACACCATCAGCCCCTGCACCACTGGGTAGTCGCGTTGGGAGATCGCTTCATAGAGGCGATTGGCCAGCCCCGGCCACGAAAACGTTACCTCCGTGAGTACTGCGCCCCCCAGCATTGAGGCAAAGGTCAGCCCCAAAATTGTAATCACCGGAATCATCGCATTCTTTAGCGCGTGTACCAGCACAATGCGCCGCTCTGGAATACCTCGTGCTCTAGCCGCCTCCACGTAGTCTGCTGTCAGGGTCTGCTTCAGGTTGACCCGCACCATGCGCTCAAACACCCCGCTGATTAAAATCCCCAGGGTAAGGCTGGGCAAAGCCAGATAGTACAGAGTGGTAAGAAATGCACCAAAATCGAGGGTCAGCAGACTATCGAGCAGATACAGCCCGGTTGGCCCGGTCGGGGGCGCGGCCCGTAGCGGGTAGCGAGTGCCGATGGGGAACCAGCGCAGCTGCACCGCAAAAATCAGCTGCAAAATCATGCCAAACCAGTACATAGGGATGGCGTAGGTAATAATGCCAAACAGCCGTCCCCCCGCATCCAGCGGCGAGTTGGGTCGCGAGGCCGCCAGGGCACCAACGCCAACCCCCACCACCGTGGCAACAATCATGCCGCACACCGTCAGCTCTACCGTAGCTGGAAAGTGGGCCCGAATAATTTGCCACACCGTCTGACCCTGGGTCGCTAGCGATGATCCCAAATCTAGGCGCAGCAGATCCCCCAGGTAACTCAAATACTGGATCACTAAAGGCTGGTCCAGGCCAAGCTGCGACCTGAGCGCATCCTTCGCCGCCGCCGGAGCCCGCGCCCCCAACAGCGCATCTACCGGATCGCCCGGCGTCGCCCGCAGCAGCAAAAACACCACCGTAGTGATGGTCAAAATCATCAGCGGGGCCAGCAGCAGCCGAGTGAAGATGTAGTAGCGCAGGGCGGCAGAGCGAGAGGCCATGGGTGAGTAGGGGGAAGGGGGAGGGAGAAAGTTTTGAGGGTTTATTTTTGAGTTTTGAGTTTTTGATTGAGGCCCGAACTCAAAACTAAAAACTCAAAATTTAGAACTCACGGTCTTGGCCAGCTCATCCTCTCGAAATTTTCCACAGTAAAAACTGCTGCGTTGGCTCCACAGCCACACCGTTTATGCCGTCTTGGGCAAAGACGTAGTCTTTGTTTTGCCATAGGGGTACATAGGGCACGTCATCGACCATCATCTGTTGGAGGTCGGCGATCGCCTGCTGACGGGCGGCGGGGTCTTGCTCGGCCTGCTGTTTGGCCACTAGCTGATTGGCTTCAGGGCTGTAGTAAAATGAGCCGTTGGCCTGGGAAGGCCCCTCTTCGCAGAGATTGTTGCTGCCTTTTTCGCAGCTCATAAAGGGTTGGATGAAGGTGTCGGGGTCGTAGTAGTCGGGGTACCAGTTGGACAAAATGATGGGGTAAATACCTTTGCCCACGTTTTCCCAGAGGGTAGCCCCTTCGGTATTTTGCACGCTCACTGTCACTAACCCTGGCAGGCCTGCCTCGATCGATTCTTTGAGGGTGTTGGCAACGATGCTGCGGGTGGTAGAAGCCGAGGGATACCAGATTTCTAAAGTTAGTGGCTTGGCCTCCGAGAATCCGGCTTCGGTGAGCAGGGTTTTGGCTTTGTCAAAGTCGCCGTCGCCGTAGGCGTCTTTGAACACCGGTTTAGCAATGTCAAAGCTGGCGGGAATCAGGCTGTAGAGGGGCTCGGCCTGGCCCTGGAAGACGCGCTCGTTGAGCAGGGGTCGATCGACCATGGCGGCGATCGCCTGGCGCACCTTAACATTGTCTAGCGGCGCAATCTTTTGGTTAAGCGCCATGTAGTTAATCACGTTGGTGCCTGCCTCGATCACCTGCCAGCCGCCGGAGCTTTCTTCGCGCTCTAGGGCCGCTACCTGCTCGGGGTCGAGGGTTTGGTAGGCAATGTCGAGGCCGCCGGTTCTAAAGGTGTTGTAGAGGTTGGCGGGGCTGGTAAAGATTTGAATATCGATGCCCTGGTTGGCAGGGGCGTCGCCCCAGTAATCGGGGTTGACGTCGAGTTTAATCGAGTCGCTGGTGAAGCCCGACAGCTTGTAGGGGCCGGTACCGACAAAGCTGTCGGGCTTAAAGCTGCCCGTGCCAATCTCGTAGCTCTCGGGCGAAACCGGGGTGACGCCCGAAAAACTCAGCAGGGCAGGGAATGCCGCAAAGGGGGTTTTGAGGGTTAGGGTAAGCTCATAGTCACCTGTGGCCTCGGCGGTAGCAATTTTGTCAGACAGCAGATAGGCGGGGCGACCGCCATTTTCCATAAACCGCTGAATGGAAAAGGCCATCACCTCGGCATTGAAAGGGGTGCCATCGTGGAGGGTGATATCGTCCCGCAGGGGAATGGTGTAGGTCAGACCGTCATCGCTGACGGAGGGTAGCTCGGTGGCGAGCTGGGGCACCAGGTTGGTGGTGCCAGGCTCGTAGGTGTAGAGGCGATCGCCCAAGTTATAGAGCAAAATGCCGGGGAAGGTCTCGTAGGCGTCGGCGGGGTCAAGGGTGCGGGCGGTGAGGGTGGTGCCAATGGTAATGCGGCCATCGCCACTGCCGGCGGGGGCCTCGGCAGCGGGTTGGTCGTTGCCGGCGCAGCCTAGGGCGATCGCAAATACCAGCCCAAACAGCCCCACAAACTGCACCACCCGCCGCCAAGGCTGCCGTGCCCAAATTCCCTTGCCTTTACCCATCCACGACACCAAAGAGTTCATCAGGTTTTATCTAGCTAACTGGCCAACACTGGGATAGTTGTATCACCCTTTGGGGACTAGGGGGAGTGGGGGAGTGGATGGGTGGGGGGTGGATAGGTAGGCTGTCCTCCTTATCCTTTACCCCTCACTCCCTACGGCCTTACTGACTTTGCCAGTTGCAAACCGCTGCCACACTGCGTCTGTGAACAGGTGTGACAGCAGACCTAGGGGGCCTGCGAACAAGCATAGGGCGAGGGAATGGCGGGTGAAGACACCGCTTTCCTGGCCTTGCCAGTAGATCCAGCGACCGACAAACAGGTCGAAGGCGAGAAAGTGGACCCAGCCGGTAGCGGTAACGTGGGGCTGGGCAAAGACAACTGCCAGGTCGCTCAGGCTGAGGTTGGGGTCGGAGAGGGCTTCGATGCCCTCGACGTTGGTAAAGCTGGTCACGAAGAGAAAGAGGTATAGCCCGGCTAGGGCAGCAAAGGGGAGGAGGGAACCCATGACGGTGCGGGTGAGTTTGGTGTTAGGCACCAGCACCATCAGGGTCCAAAAGGGGAGCACAAAGAGGTTGGCGCTGCTAAACAGCAGCTCTAGCAGGTTGGCGTCGACGGTCATAGAGGGAGTATTGATTTAGAGGACTGTCCCTAGTGTAAGCAGTTCCCGTAGGGTGCATTCGCGCAGCAATGCACCATCCACTTGAGCTACTGCCCACCAGCTCAGGCTCAGGGCAGGAGACCTGTGACAAAGCCAGATCTACCGCTGGGGACATTTCGATTGTCCCCAGACCCCCGCTCCGCACGTCCTGCTTCGCACGGGCTTCGCCCTACGACCAGGGCCGTGCCGCCGCCCTGGACCCAACGGAAAGGATCGGCCGATCATCGGTTTAAACCTCTGTCTTGCAAATGGGTCTGTGGGCAACATTCGACTCCGTAATGGCTGCCCCCTTTCCCATCTTCCTCATCTCCCTCACCTTCTCCCTCACCCCATCACTCCCCTACACCCTCTCCTCAATCTCTTCCGCCTGGGGATGGAAGTACTCATAGATCTGCTGTGCTAACTGTGGGCCAATGCCGGGGACGGTGGCCAACTGCTGGGGACTGGCTTCACGGATGTAGTCGATGGAGCGGAAGGCGGCGAGCAGTTCTTTCTGGCGGTGTTGGCCGAGGCCGGGGATTTCGGAGAGGCGCGATCGCCGCATCCGATCTGTCCTTTTCTTGCGGTGAAAACTGATCGCAAAGCGGTGGGCCTCGTCACGCAGGCGGCGCAACAGCTGTACGCCGGGCTGGTCGGCTTCGGTGGGCAGCGGGATCGATTCGCCGGGCAGGAAGATTTCTTCGCGCTTTTTGGCTAGGCTGACCACGTTGATATCTTGCAGCAGGTTGAGTTCTTTCAACACCTCTACCACGGCGGAAAGCTGACCTTTGCCGCCGTCGATCATCACCAGGTCGGGCCAGTCGGGGTTGCCCAGGCGTTGCTTGGTGGGGTCGGTGGCGTAGCGGCGAAAGCGGCGGCGGATCACCTCGGCCATGCTGGCGAAGTCGTCGGAGTGGCCGGGTTTGACCTCGGGATTTTTGATTTTGTAGTGGCGGTAGTGCTGTTTGGCGGGCATGCCATCGACAAATACCACCTGGGAGGCGACGGCGTCGGACCCCTGAATGTGGGAGATGTCGTAGCCTTCGATGCGCTTGGGCAGGTCGGGCAGGTCGATCGCGATCGCCAAATCTTGCAAAGCCTGAATGTTGCGATCGGCGGCGGCTTGAGTGCGGGCCAGCTCGTACTGAGCATTGCGCTCGACCATGTCGATCAGCTCGGCCTTGGTTTGGCGCTGGGGCACTTCGACGGAAACTTTGCGACCTCGCCGCTGGGTGAGGTATTGGGTCAGCATGTCGCCCTCGGGCAGCTCGTGCTGGGCGAGAATCAACGCCGGAATTTCGACCGCTTCCACGGTTTGGTAGTGATCCTCCAGCACTCGCTGGAGAATTTCGCCCGGCGTGCCCGACTCAGCATCGGCGGTAAAGCCTAGGCGGCCCACCAGGCGACCAGCCCGCACCTGGAAGATCTGCACGCAGGCGTGTTTGTCGTCGGCAGCCAGGGCGATCGCATCCCTCGACACCGTATCGTCGGGCAGGGCCACCTTTTGATCGGCACAGAGCCGCTCTAAGCCCCGGATTTGATCCCGCAGCCGGGCTGCCAGCTCAAACTTGAGGTCTTCCGCCGCCTTCTCCATCTGGGCGGTGAGAATATCCACTAGCTCCGTAGTGCGGCCTTGGAACACCATGACGACGCGCTGAAGGGTCTTGTGGTAATCCTCCGGCGAAATTAGCTGCTGGCAGACGCCAGGGCAGCGGCCAATGTCGTAGTTGAGGCAGGGGCGATCGCGGTGCACTGGCTGAGGCCGCTGCCGTAGCGGAAAGATGCGCTTAACCAAATGCAGGGTGCTGCGCAGCAGACCCACATCGACGTAGGGGCCGTAGTAGCGATCCTTTAGGCTCTTGCGCCGCTTGCGGGTGATAAAAATGCGGGGATAGTCCTCTGACCAGGTGACGCAGAGGTAGGGATACTTCTTGTCATCCTTCAGCAGCACGTTGAAGTGGGGCTGATTCTGCTTGATCAGGTTGGCTTCTAGGGCCAGGGCCTCGGCCTCGGTGTCGGTAACGATAAACTCGATATCGACGATCTGCATCACCATCACGGTAATGCGCGGCATGTGGCCGTGAAAGTCGCGAAAGTACGATCGCACCCGGGTGCGCAGACACTTCGACTTGCCGATGTAGAGCGTCTGGTCGCGGCCGTCTTTCATAAAGTAGACCCCCGGCTCTTTGGGAATCTCTTTAAGCCGCGCCTCAAGGCGCTCGGGGTCGTTAACCAGGGTAGTGGGTTGAACCGAAGTCACAGGCGCTAGCAGCTAAACCTTTGTACTAACCAGGATAGCGGCAATTTCATGCCGCAAAATTCTCCTGGGCAGACGGTTTTCCACCGCAAAAAGGAGTGATATGTTTGGATCACACGTTGGCCCGTTCTCGGCTTCAGTAATTGTGCGTATTCGAGCAGGTTGTTTGTATACCTGCTTCACGGGCGCTTGCGATCCCGGCCAGAACTGTAAAGATTGATTTTATAAGCGATTCTTTCTGGAAACCTCTCCCCTTTGATGTAGTTAGTATTACATCTTGTTCCTGATCGTTCCTGTCACTAGACCCTGCCACATGACTCCCCAAGAATTTGAAACTCGCTATCGCGAGCAAATTAGAGACATTCTCAACCAGCTCCAGTCGGCCATGGCGACTTCGTCTCAGCTTGAGCACACCATTACCGATATTGGCGCAGCCGTTCAGCTCTTAAGCCGAGATGTAGAGCGCTATCTGTCTGAGCAACAGTCGGGGTCGGGGGGCGGCAGTCTGTCGTAGCGTCGACTTGCGTTTGCGGGGTGAAACGCTGAAAAACTACCGTTCCAACCCGCGAACCTTTCAATTAGTAGGTCACCAAGCTCGGCTTAAACTCGGTCACTCACTCTGACTGGGGCGATCGCAAAACTGTGTGAATCGCCTGGGTGAGCTGCTGAAGGGCAATGGGCTTGACCAAGTACTGCTGTGCCCCCAGTGCCAGGGCGCGCTGCTGGTCTTCGGCAAAGGCATAGCCCGACACAACGATGACGGGCAGATGTTGCCATAGAGCAGACGATCGCAGTTGCTGGAGCAGGGTGTATCCGTCGATTTCGGGCAGCCCTAGATCGAGCAGCAGTAGATGGGGCTGAAACTCTTTGAGATGCTGCTGTAGATCTAGCCCGTGGGGCAGCGCCAGCACCCGAAACCCAGAGTAGGTGAGGTAGTCTGCAAAAAATAGACGGTTGCCCCGGTCGTCTTCTACCACAACGACACGAAGTTGACCATCAGCAGTGCTGGATGGAGATGTCACCATTGCCCTTAGATCCTACTCTGAGACCTGGCACCACCAGAACCGCGAGTCGTTCTGATAACCCAATGAGTTGCACCCTGGATACTAATGAATGGCGTAGCCCAGCATGAGATCAAAGCCGGGCAAGTTAATGCAATCCTTAACTCGGTTACTCCCATCTTAATGGGTGCTTTACTGATGGCTTAGTTGCTGTAGCGACTTCTGTAGGTTTATTTACAGCTTTAACCCCAGTTTTATGTTGAATTGAATTCAAATATCGCCGGCTTCGGGTAGGGCATCAATGCAACTTGTTGGAGGTATTGGCGCAGCCCTAATCAGGCCGTAGTGCGTTTGTCCTCGTGCCGAGATAAGACTACCCAGCCCACCTTGACGAAAGCCTAGGGAGCGCCTGGCAAAAACTCAGCGATGCGATCGATCGCCGCTTCTAGCACATCTGGCGGATGCACCAGGGCAATGCGCACATAGCCCTCGCCCGCCTTGCCAAAGCCTATGCCAGGGGCCAGGGCCACTCCGGTCTGCTCGACCAGGCGCAGGCAAAACTCCTTCGAGCGTTCACCCCACGGGTCAGGTAGCTTGGCCCAAAGATACATCGTGGCATCAGGTTTAGGCACCGCCCAGCCGATGCGATTTAACGCCGTCACCGCCGTGTCGCGCCGCTGGCGAAAGGTGGCGACCATATTGTGCACGGTGTCTTGGGGGCCGGTGAGGGCGGCGATCGCTCCCCGCTGAATGCCGGGATATTGGTTGAAATCTACGTTGGCCTTGATCTGGCGCAGAGCGGTAATGATCGCTGGGTTGCCGATCGCATACCCCACCCGAAAGCCTCCCATGTTGTAAGACTTCGACATGGTGAAGAACTCAATGGTGCAGGTCTTGTCGGGGTCAGCCTGGAGAGCTGATACGGCTGGCTTTCCCGTAAAGGTCAGATCAGCGTAGGGGAAGTCGTTGGCCAGCACCAGATTGTGCTGCTGGCAAAAGGCCACCGCCTCTTGCCAAAACTCAAGCGAGGCCGTAGCGGTTGTGGGGTTGTGGGGATAGCTCAACACCATCAGCCGCGACTGCTCCAGCACCGCCAGAGGAATGTCGGCAAAGCGGGGTAAGAACCCATCCTCCGCATGCAGGGGCATGGGATAAATCTGTCCGTCGGCCAGATACACGCCCCCGGCGTGGGAGGGGTAGCCGGGGTCCATCAGCAGGGCAAAGTCGCCGGAGTTAAGCACCGCCAGGGGGAGGTGGGCGGTACCCTCCTGGGAGCCGATCAGCAGCAGCACCTCGGTTTCAGGATCGACTGCTACATCAAACTTATCGGTATACCAGCGAGCGGCGGCTTCACGAAACGCTTGGGTCCCCGAAAACAGGCAGTAGCCGTGGGTGCTGGGATCGCTTAGGGCCTCGGCGATCGCCTCTAACACGTGGGGCGGCGTTGATAAATCTGACGACCCCAACGACAGATCGACAATCGATTGGCCCGTCGCGCGGGCCGCTGCCTTAGCCCGATCCATATCGGCAAACACATTGGCCTGTAGAGGCCCCATCCGCTGGGCAATTTGCATAGTGCTGGGGAAGTTAGGTCAGTCTGCCGCTGGTGAGACAGAGTTAATCGGAACAAATTGATTAGGGAATACTCATTATAAAACCTTTGTTTTAACCCCGGTCTTTAGGAATTACTGAAGGAATTCCTAGACCAGTCCTAGTCAAGTGTCACCTCCCATTTCGCCGAGGGCGACGGCTCAAATCGCTCTGCATAATACAGTCATCGGCGATCAGGTCCTCTACAGCCTTTTTAATGCTCTTTTATCTGGTGGTCTCTCTACCATGAACCAAGTTCAACCTACGTCTTTAGGAGATGCCTACCCAGCCCTATGCAACTTTTTGCGGCTCACCTCACTGACCCTGTCTGCCCCTCAGCTAGCGCTAACGGTTCAGGTGGGCGACGATTGGCGTCACAGCGGCGTGATGAACTACGGTCAACTACCCGCCGCTACGCTACGGGAGGTGCTGTCGAGCCAGCCGATGGAGACAACATTTCTAGAATGCGATCAGCTTTCCCTCAGTACCCATAGCCAATCGGGTCTACATTCCGAAGCCAATCCGATACCAGTGCTGGTAGGGCGTCTGCACAGTACCGACTCCCGGTATCACTTTACGATTTATGTGCCTGGGTTGGCCGTAGATCGGCTGAGCGAGGTGCAGGTTAAAACCCTCCAGTACCTCACCCAGCAGATGCTTTTGTGTCTGGCTCTAGCCCAACCCACTACCCCATCGCCTTCGCTTGCGGCGACGCCCAGAATAAAGGTGAGTGAGCCCTCCGACGGCGTCGATTTCCTGTCGCGAGTGGTGGCGCTAAACCCCAGTGGTGCTATCTACGATCGCGTCCAGCACGGCCATCCTCGCTTGGCTGATCTGGTGGCTCAGCTCCAGTCCTGTCTGTCTTACAAACAGTTGGGCCAGCTGTTAGGGACCTACTTACCCTATTTTTTTCCCCATCAGTCGGGTCGGCTGGTGCTGTTTTCGACCCCCCCTGAAAGCTTTACAGTGCTGACTGAGTGGGGCGACCCTAAGCCCTTAACAGCGGTAGAACAACAGTGTTGTTATTCTCAAGGCCAGCTATCGGCTCCGTTGCCTAGGGTTGGTCAAGAGTGCCACCAGTGCCAGGTAACCCATTGCCCTCAACAGGTCACCAAATGCATTGTGCTTGGCATGGTAAATGACACCACCTGCATTGTGCAACTGGTGCAGGCAGAGGCAGCACCCTTTACCTTGGTGCAGACGACGCTGCTAAAAAAGCTGTCGGAGCAAATTTTATTTGTGATGCAGCGGCTGCTTCTGCTCGAAGATCTGCAAGATCAGGCGCTGAAGGATCCGCTGACGGGTTTGCTCAACCGTCGCCATGCCGAAACCGTGCTCAACAGCCTGTGCCAGGCTGGCAAACAGCAAAATATCAGCATTATTCTGATCGACATCGACCACTTCAAAGCCATCAACGATACCTACGGCCACCAGGCCGGCGATGCCGTGCTCAAGAATATCGGCATGCTGCTGCGGGGCCACGTGCGCGCTCAGGATATTGTCTGTCGCTACGGGGGTGAAGAATTTTGTATGGTGCTGCTCGACACTACCCCTGAAGTCGCTCTAAAACGAGCCGAAAAAATTCGTCGGGCCGTAAAGTATGTCACTAATTCTTTTAATGGCCAGGCGCTGCCACCGATCACTATTTCCCTCGGTGTGGCGAGTTTCCCCGACCACGGTGAAACCCCGCACACCCTGGTCACCCTGGCCGACAGGGCGCTGTACTGGGCCAAAAACCACGGCCGCGATCGCGTCATCAGCGTCGACCACATGCTCTCTGGCGCTGAGTGCTCTTAAACCCTTGCCCTGGATCACATTGGAATTAGCAGGTGCAAGGTTTAGGGTTCAAGGGGCTGCCTTTGACCCTAAACCTTGTACCCGTCCAAAGGTCTAGTCAAGCTTGTCAATCTGCGATCGCAGTTGCTCTAGCTCGGCATCCACTGCCGTCGACTCGGTGGCAGGGATTGCTGTTTCAGCGGCGGGTAACTGCCCCTGGTCTACGGTGCCCCCCGATAGCTGAGCCTTCATCGCCGCCAGCTCTAGATCGACATCGCCACCGGCTTCAAGGGAGGCAAACTGGCTTTCCAAGTCGGACCCAGCCAGCTCTACCGCTGCTTGAGATCTAGCCTCCATTTGCAGCACCTTCTCTTCCATGCGCTCAAAGGCCGCCATGGCACTGCCAGTGTTGAGACTGCTGGTGGTGTTTTGCAGTTGCTCGTTGGCCTTGGCGGCACTGGCCCGGGCCTTGAGCATATCTTTCTTGGTCTTGGCCTCAGATAGCTTGCTCTCTAAGCCAATCAAATTGCGTTTGAGCTGATCCACGGTGGCGCTCTGGCCATCCAGCTGAGTCTTGAGGGCAATGGCCGTTTCAGCCTGGGTTTTCTTGCGCAGCAGCGCCTGTTTAGCCAGTTCGTCATCGCCCTTTTGTAGGGCTAGCTGAGCCCGTTGCTGCCAGGTGTTGGCCTCACTGCTGGCCCGCTCATACTGCTGCTGCACCCGCTTCTGGCTGGCGATCGCGCCTGCCACCGCCTGGCGCATTTGCACTAGGTCTTCCTGCATGTCAATGATGGCCTGCTCCAGAATCTTCTCTGGATTCTCCGCCGAACTCACCGCCGCATTCAGGTTAGAGCGAACCACTCGGCTAACGCGATCAAATAACCCCATGACGTGCTGCTTCCTTAATCTATGGTGTTGCGATGGTCTCTACCTAGTTTACAGAAAGTGAGAGGGGATCGGGCAGACGGGAGGATAGAGAAGGTGAGGAGGATAGGGAAGATGAGGAAGTGAGACATCTCCCTTATCTTCCCCATCTCCCTCACCCCAAATTCTCCGCATCCCACTTCAACACCGACGCATTGACCCCCTGCTCGCGCTTGAGCTTGGCGTCTTTTTCAAACCACTGGACAATCTGCACGGCGGTTAGGGCTTCGATCGGGGTATCGGTATCGGCGGCAATGACTCGCAGCAGCTTGCTGGTAGAGATGGTGAGCCGAGCTAAAAATTTTTCGGGAGATGACAGCAGTGCCTTGTCGACTTCCGCCGATTCTTCTGGGGTGAGAAATTGGAGCGATTGGTCAAGCATGGTTCAAGGCGGGAAAATATTAAAGGACAACTATAGCGATCGCGTACCTCAGGCTTTGTCAGGGTCAGGGACTCTCCTAAGCGCGGTGGTCGCCATACATTACATAGTGTCAGACCCTACTGAGGTTGGCAAAAGCCCAGGAAAAAAGAGAAAAGCGGCGGCTAGGGCATTCCTAGCCGCCGCTTTTATTTGGAGAGGGTTGTCCTAGATCTACGTTTCGGGCAGAACTTTGGATGCTTCTAGATCTCAAACTGCCAAACCAGGTCTCATTGGATAGCCCGCCGCACACAGCAGGTCGCGATAATTTACCCTCCGATCTACGGCGTACTGCCCGCTGACGGTGCTTACCAAGGCCAGGAAGATCGGGGTGCCAATGACGTTTTCGGCCAACCACAGCTCGCCAACATTCTTGGTCAGAAATCGAGGTGAAAGCTCAAGGCACCGGCTCTGTGCAAAAAGGCTAGCAAAAATGATGGAGGCCAACCCCATGAGACTTCAGCTTTACGGAATAAGGCTCCGCTTTGAATCTGGTACGGCTCAAATCTCCTGATCGCGCCCCTGCACTAGGTAGCCGCAGCGATGCTCACCCCTCACCAACCAGTGAGTGCGCTGCACCGTGCAATTGGTCAGCGCCACCTGAAACATCTCTAGCTCGTGGCCGCAAACGCTGGGGAACGACTCCGCAATGTGGGAAATAGCGCAGTTATATTCGGTGATGATGTAGCCAGGGCCGGTCTGGCGAACATCGCCGTCGCTGACCTCGTGCCACTCGGACATGTAGCCCTCGGCCTGGCGAATCTGCACCAGTCGAGCCACCCGTTCGCCTAAGCTGCCGGTGCCGATGCGATCGCGATACTCCAAAGCCTTGCGCTCCCACTGTTTGCGCAGCATGGTGCCCACCTGCTCTTGGCCCATGGTGGCGGCTAGGGTATCGAGCAGAGAAATCGCAAATTCATCGTACTTAGCAGGGTAGCGATCGCGCCCCTTAGCGCTGATCTGATATAGGTGGTTGGGTCGCCCCATGCCCTCCTGCACCGCTCGGTGCTCAATCAGTGCTTCCGCTTCTAAATCCTTTAGATGGCGACGAATAGCCTGGGCACTCACCTCAAAGTGCTCTGCTAGATCATGGGCTGTCGCTTCGCCCTGCCTGAGCAGGTACATCAAAATGTCGTCTTTTGTAGAGGTAGAGGGTTGCTGCACAGAGGTCATGGCGTTGGCCCACAGTAAGACTTATAGAGGACATAGTCACAGGAGACTATACCTACCCAGACCAGGTTATCCCAGTCCATCGGACGATAATCTACTTTGACAACCTTTATGTTGTTAAACTAGTCTAAGATTCAGTTAGACAACTTAAAAGTTGCTTTAATTGTATAAAATTATTGGGCTGTGTAGCGTACCAATCCCGTAATGACTGACCTCAAACCCAACCAGGCCACCGACAAGAACCTAGAGCTCATGCGCAACTTTGCCCAGAGCTACGCCAAGCGCACCGGCACCTACTTCTGCTCCGATGCTGGCGTGACTGCGGTGGTGCTTGAAGGTCTAGCCAAACACAAAGATGACCTCGGTGCACCCCTGTGTCCCTGTCGCCATTACGAAGACAAAGGGGCTGAGGTTAAAGCCATTTACTGGAATTGCCCTTGCATCCCCATGCAGGAGCGCAAAGAGTGCCACTGCATGCTCTTTCTCACGCCCGATAACCCCTTCGCGGGTGAGCAGCAAGACATTACCTTTGAGACTATCCGTGCCGAAACCAACAAATTCTAGGCTTCTGCCCGTCCTGCCAGATTCCTGTTTAACCCCGATTGTGCAGCCCGTTTACAGAGTCGCGTCATGAGTGCTTCCGTTCAAACCCTTGTTAGCCAACCCTATAAGTACGGCTTCACTACCGACATTGAGGCCGACGCCATTCCTCGCGGCCTCAGCGAAGACGTGGTGCGCATGATCTCAGCCAAAAAGAACGAGCCAGCCTTCATGCTGGAGTATCGGCTGAAGGCCTACCGCAAGTGGCTGACGATGAAAGAGCCTGCTTGGCCCAACGTCAAGTATCCGCCCATCGATTACCAAAACATCGTTTACTACTCGGCCCCCAAGACCCAGCCCAAAAAACTCGGCAGTCTGGACGAAGTAGACCCCACTCTGCTCGAGACTTTCGAGAAGCTGGGCATTCCCCTTTCGGAGCAAAAGCGGTTGGCCAACGTGGCCGTCGATGCCATCTTTGACAGTGTGTCGGTGGCTACCACCTTCAAAGAAAAGCTGGCCGAGTCGGGCGTCATCTTCTGCTCGATCTCCGAAGCGCTGCAAGAACACCCCGACCTGATCGAGAAATACCTGGGTACCGTCATTCCCGTCGGCGACAACTACTTTGCGGCGCTGAACTCGGCGGTGTTTAGTGACGGCTCCTTCGTCTATATTCCCAAAGACACCCAGTGTCCGATGGATTTGTCGACCTACTTCCGCATCAACAATGGCGACTCGGGTCAGTTTGAGCGCACGCTGATTGTGGCCGAAGCGGGCAGCTCAGTGACCTACCTGGAGGGCTGCACAGCTCCCATGTATGACAGCAACCAGCTCCACGCTGCGATCGTCGAATTGGTGGCTATGGATGATGCCAGCATCAACTACTCCACGGTGCAGAACTGGTACGCGGGCGACGAAAACGGCAAGGGCGGTATTTACAACTTCGTCACCAAGCGCGGCCTCTGCGCCGGCAAAAACTCTAAAATCTCCTGGACCCAGGTTGAGACCGGCTCGGCTATCACCTGGAAATACCCCAGCTGCGTGCTCGTGGGCGACAACTCCGTGGGTGAGTTCTACTCGGTGGCGCTGACCAACAACATGCAGCAGGCCGACACCGGCACCAAAATGGTGCACGTGGGCAAAAACACTCGCAGCACCATTATTTCTAAGGGCATTTCGGCGGCGAACTCAAAGAATAGCTACCGGGGCCTGGTGAAGATTGGGCCGAAAGCCACCGGGGCACGCAATTACTCCCAGTGTGACTCGATGCTGATTGGCGATACTTCCAGCGCCAATACTTTCCCCTATATCCAGGTGCAGAACAGCACGGCTCAGGTCGAGCACGAAGCCTCGACCTCCAAGATTGGGGAAGACCAGCTCTTCTACTTTGCTCAGCGGGGCATTTCGCCGGAAGATGCGGTGTCGATGATCATCAGTGGCTTTTGCCGCGATGTGTTTAACAAGCTGCCCATGGAGTTTGCCGCCGAGGCGGACAAGCTGCTGGCGCTGAAGCTAGAGAACTCAGTGGGGTAGATGGATAGGGGTTGGGAGTGGATGGGTTGTCTCGCTCACCTCCAGCCCCTCTCCCTGCGGGAGAGGAGAGCCGGAAATCTCAGTAGGGTGGGCATTGCCCACCACTTGAGAATCTCTACAAGTGGGAAGTTCACCAATAGAGAATCTCCAACATTGATAGAGGTGGATGGTGGGCAATGCCCACCCTACGAAGACAAAAAACAAAATTCATCGCGCAGGAGCATGGTGGGCGGTGCCCACCCTACGGGAAAGGAACCATGATTAACGACAACAGCGAAATCATTCTCTCGGTGCGCGACCTCCGCGCTACCGTAGACGGTACTGAAATTCTCAAAGGCCTCAACCTAGAGGTGCGGGCTGGAGAAATTCACGCCATCATGGGTCTCAACGGCTCGGGTAAGAGCACTTTTTCTAAGGTGCTAGCGGGCCATCCCGACTATGAAGTGACCGCTGGAGAAATCCAGTTCAAAGGACAGGACGTTCTTGAGCTAGATCCCCACGATCGCGCCACTGCCGGTATTTTCCTCGCCTTCCAATACCCGCTGGAAATTCCTGGGGTGAGTAACCGCGACTTTTTGCGGGTGGCCTTTAACGCCCACCGCAAAGCTCGGGGCGAAGAAGAAATCGACGTGTTTGACTTCGACGACCTGATCGAAGAAAAGCTGGATCTGGTGAAGATGGATGTGTCATTCCTCGATCGCAGCGTCAACGAAGGCTTCTCGGGCGGCGAGAAAAAACGCAACGAAATTCTGCAAATGGCGCTGCTAGAACCGGCCCTATCTATTTTGGATGAAACTGATTCGGGGCTCGATATTGACGCGCTTAAAACCGTGGCCGGTGGGGTAAACCAGCTGGCCAACGCCGACAACGCTGTGGTGCTGATTACCCACTACCAGCGGCTGCTCGACTACATCGTGCCCGACTTCGTCCATGTGATGGCCGACGGTCGCATTATCACCACGGGCGGCAAAGACCTGGCTAAGCAGCTAGAGTCGCGCGGCTACGAGTGGGTGCTGGAGGAATTTCGCGCGGGGGTGACGGCGTAATGGCAACTGTGTCTGATGTGAGCGTGCTAAGAACGGCTGACCAGCGTGATGCTTACCTGAAGGGGCTGGTGCAGACCGCCCAAGCGGCTGTGCCTGAGAGCTTGGCTCTGGCAGAGGTGCGATCGCGCGCTGCCTCCTTCCTCAACGAGCAAACCTTTCCCTCGATTCGACAGGAAGACTGGCGCTTCACTGACCTGTCGGCCATGCTAGCCATCGACTTCGCCGCCGCTGGAGAGTCTTCGGTCACTGAGGCCGATATCGCTGAGCTGCGCCTGTCAGAAACCGCTGGCGCTCAGGTGGTGGTCGTCAACGGACGAGTCAGTCGCGAGCTGTCTCAACTCAATGGCTTGCCAGAGGGGGCAATTGTTGGTTCGCTGGGCGATCGCCCCGAACTCCACAGCCAACTGGCCGACCGCCTTGCCCAAGCTAGCGGCAACCACGAAGTGTTTACGGCCCTAAACACCGTGGGCTTTGCGGATGCCGTGGTGGTTTGGCTGCCTCGCAACCAGGTGGTTGAAACCCCGATTCAAATTATCTATGTGTCTCAGGCCCAGGATAATCCCCTATTTGTTCAGCCCCGCTGCTTGGTGGTGGCTGAGTCGGGTAGTGCCCTCACCCTGGTAGAAGATTATTGGGGTAACTCAACGGCAACTCACTTCACCAATGCCGTCACTGAGCTGTGGCTCGATGCCAACGCCCAGATTACCCATAGCCGCATCGAGCGCGAGGGCGCAGGCACCTTTCACATTGGCAAGACAGTAGTCACCCAAGCCCGCGATAGCCAGTACATCGGGGTTGCTGCCGGGTTTGGGGCCAAATTGGCCCGCCACAACTGGGAGATCTACCAAGCCGGCGAACAAACCACCACCAAGATCTACGGGTTGGGGGCGATCTCTGCCACCCAGCACGCTGACACCCACAGCCTGGTGGCCCTGAGTCATCCCCACGGGATTGTGGAGCAGGAGCACAAGGCGATTGTGGATGGCAAAGCTCACAGCGTGTTTAACGGCCGCGTGGCTGTCGCCCAAAAAGCCCAGCTCACCAATGCTCGCCAGCTCAACCGCAACCTGCTCCTGTCGGATACCGCTCGGGTAGATACCAAACCCCAGCTCGAAATCGTGGCCGACAACGTCAAGTGCGCCCACGGCGCAACGGTAAGCCAGCTTCAGTCGGACGAGATTTTTTACCTGCAAAGTCGCGGCATCAGCGCTCCCCAAGCCCAGCGATTGCTGATCTATGCTTTTGCTATGGAGATTTTAGACAAGATAACGGTTGAGACGCTGCGATCGCGCCTTGCCGATCTGATCTCTCAGTGGACGTAAAACGCCCAGATCCCCTGCCCTCACCCCCAGCCCCTCTCCCAGGGAGGAGAGGGGAGCTAGAAAAACCCACCAAAATCCTCAATCCAAAATTGACTCATCCACCCGCCGCCCATCCACCCCTCACCCCTCACTCCTATGACCGTCGCTCAGGAACTCACCCTCGCCGCTAAGGTTCGTGCCGACTTCCCGATTCTGCATCAGGAGGTGAATGGTCAGCCGCTGGTTTATCTTGACAACGCTGCCACCTCGCAGAAGCCCAAGGCGGTGCTCGATGCGCTACAGCACTACTACCAGAACGACAATGCCAACGTGCATCGGGGGGTGCACAACCTCAGCGCTCGGGCCACTGAGTCTTACGAGGGCGCGAGAGATAAAGTGGCGGCCTTTGTGAAGGCCACCAGCCGCGACGAGATTGTGTTTACCCGCAATGCCAGCGAAGCCATCAACCTAGTTGCTTACGCCTGGGGCATGAGCACGCTAAAAGCAGGGGATGAAATCATTCTCTCGGTGATGGAGCACCACAGCAATCTGGTGCCCTGGCAGTTTGTGGCTCAGCGCACTGGAGCGGTGCTCAAGTTTGTCGGGCTAACCGCCGACCAATCCTTTGACCTGGACCAATACCGTGAGCTGGTCAACGACAAAACCCGCCTGGTGGCCGTCAACCACGTTTCAAACACCTTAGGCTGCATTAACCCGGTAGAAGAGATTATCGACCTTGCCCACCGCCACGGGGCTAAGGTGCTGATCGACGGCTGCCAAAGCGCGCCTCACCTGCCTCTCGACCTGCCCGCCTTAGGCTGCGACTGGTTCGTGGCCTCTGGCCACAAGATGTGTGCCCCTACCGGCATCGGGTTCCTCTACGGCAAGCTGGAGGTGCTGGAAGCTATGCCTCCCTTTATGGGTGGTGGCGAAATGATCGCCGATGTATTTTTGGACCACTCCACTTACGCAGCGCTGCCCCATAAGTTTGAGGCGGGTACTCCAGCGATCGCAGAGGCGATCGCCCTAGGGGCAGCCGTAGACTATCTCTCGACCCTGGGCATGGACAACATCGCTGCCTACGAGCACGAGTTGACGGCCTATCTGTACCAGCAAATGCAGACGATTCCGGAAGTTAAGCTCTACGGCCCGCTTCCCCAAGCCGATGGTGGCGGACGGGCTGCCCTGGCTACGTTCACCGTTGAGGGCGTCCATGCGCAGGACTTGTCTACGCTGCTGGATCAGTCAGGCATTGCCATTCGCTCGGGCCACCACTGCACCCAGCCGCTGCACCGTGTTTTAGAGGTAGACTCCACTGCTCGCGCCAGCCTCTATTTCTATAACACCAAAGCCGAAATCGACAGCTTTATCGCAGTGCTCAAAGACACTATCGAGTTCTTCAAAAGCGTGTTTGAAGACGACGATTGAGGCCTGCCTTGGTCACTGCTGTTGAAGCTAACCCGCAGCGGCTAGTTCGACGGGTTCGTAATAGAGGCGAATCAGTTGATTGGCTTTAACAGCAAGCATGGCGTAAGCCTGACCATCAGATTGAGAAAATTCAATCTCGAAGGCTTCGCCATTGCTTAGTTCCTCAACTACTGTACCAACCTGACCACGACGCAGGAGAATCTCGCCTCCTCTAGGGAAGCGTTGAGCCGTAGTATCTTCTATGAGAGCTACGAGGTCGTGAACTTGAATGTCTACCATAGGTGTTTCCTCAATTTCAGATTGGGTAAATGCTGGTCAATCGTGGATAGCTCTCACCCTGCCGAATAATCCATGCACTTGAAGCTTTTGGAGTCGGCTATAAACCTTATGGGTAGCGAAAGTAAGGATATGGAGCCAGAAACCGGGTTTCTCAGGGTGTGCAGAGGGTTCAATACAACCAGGCCAAGAAACCCGGTTTCTAAACTCAGAGTTTCTGGCAACGGTAACAATTCTTACTTGCGCCTGGTGCGCGATTGGACTAAATTACTGAGCTAAGGCTGTGTGCGTGCAGTCTGAACGTCCCAAAAATTTGGTCTAACGCTACTGGAAGGTGCTGTCAACACCAACCAGCAGCTAACCCCGTCGACTGACCTACCAGTCTCGGAGGCTAAGGTGATCTTACCTGGCCGCCCTGAACTGTACATGTCTGGGGCGGCCAAGTTTTTGGGTTTCTTACCCGTCGTTACATTCGGAAGGAACCCGATTATGTTGTGTTTGCCATATTTGGTGTCGTCTGCCCAGAACCGGGAGGCGACGAGTCCGCTATTGCTTGCAAACCCAGAAGCCCAGCCGGGGCGAGAGCGGTTGCGCCATTTGGTGATTGGCTCGCCGGAGGGGGTGCGAGGGGCTATCAACCAGCTACATGTGCTGAACTATGCTGACCAAATGACCTGGAGCCAGTTGATTACGATCCCGCGATCGGGGATTTTGATTACTCCAGAGCAAGGGGAGGTGTTTAGCCTGCTGAGGCGCGATCGACAACTCATGTAGGTCTTTTCTTCTCAGGGAACGGGTGCCTTTGCTTGCATAGCGAAGGCACCTGTCCCCTTTGCGAGAGCTGGTCTTTGGGGAAGCTATACACCATAGAGCTCAACAGAAAAACCCATGCTGTGACGCACACACAACCCAGTCGTCGGGGAGTATCACTACTTCTACAACCAGAGTAGCAACCGAATTGCGCCAGGGGATGAAGCTTTTTATCCGTGCTACAGGAGGTTGATAGCACACCCTACTACTGCTGTCTAACGGTTGCAACGCAAGCGACTGTTGCACTATTACGACTTGGGTAGCCATAATGGTGGGGGCCTCACCTAAAACTGCTGAAATATAAGCATGGACAAAACTGTCGTTATAGTCGCAGTAATTTTTGCAAGTGTTGTGCTTGTCTTGTTGTTCCTTTATCGAGACAGACTTTCAGAATTTTCTGTCAATGGGCGTGAGACAACGATACAGGCGAAGATGCAAGGCAAAGCGCAGACTGAGGAAGAGCTTCGAGACGACAAGCCCGTGAGTGTCACATTCAAAGGCAATAAGCTAAGAGGTGAGGGCCAATATCGGATGCGGGACGCTGATTTTTCTGATAACGACGTAGACGGCAAGCAGAACCTAGACCTGGGGTACGATGAGCCTTCGGACACTACCCAACGCGAGCAAAATCAGTAAAGCCAATCAATGCCAAGACTGCGTAACCTAGCAAATCGCACTAAAGAACTCGATATATTCCTCAAAATGGCGGTGGGCGATCATGAATATCGCATCATGCTCATTGAAGGAGTGTCGGGAATGGGCAAAACATCTCTTCTCAGCCGATTTAGACATGAATGTTCATCTGAAGTTAAGTTTGTACCGTTCGATTGCAAAGGCGTAAATAGCATTGCCGCTTTTTTGTCAGAAGTTGTAGTCGACTTAGGGCATGAAAACTTCCCACGTTTTTTAGAGAAGGTCAAGTTTTTTGTTCAGGGAGGTGTTGACTTTTCTGAGAATGATATTGCAGCCGAGAAAACTATATCAATAGCCATTAATTCAAATGTTGATCTTGCAACTCAAGACTATCGGCTAGAGCAACTTCAGCAAGCATTTTTTGATGACTTAGCACTCCTTGAGCATCGGACAGTAATATCACTTGATACCTATCAGGAGGCAAGCGATTCACTTCAGGCTTGGATCGAAACAAAGTGGCTGAGAACTGTGGATCGGCGGGTAAAAAATGTCGTGACAGTTATTGCAGGCCAGAGCGTTCCCAACTATAACAATTCGGTTTGGGGTGATAATTGTGAACACTTTTTGCTGACCGCCATTGTTGATATACAAGCTTGGTGTAAGTTCTGCTCAGATTCAGATTTACCAGAAGAAGCAATTAAAGCTGTCACTCTAGCTTTTGAGGGCCATCCAGCAAATACTCATCAAACACTGTCGCTACTAATAGAACGTTGGTCAGCATAGAAGATTTACTGAAGCAAGTCCAGTCCGCCGAGACAGAAGTAGATCGGCAGTGGATCTTGCTGGAGCTTCAAATGAGTCAGATGCCTGACGCATTGGTTTCTATGCTTTGGGCTGCTGCAATTCCTCATTTCTTTGATGAAAAAGTTTTGTTAGCATTAAGGCCAGAACTAGCGAGTAATGCAGGTAGTCTTTATGCTGATTTAAAGGAACTAACTTTCGTAGAAGATTTTTCAGGACATGGGTTCAACATTCATGAGCTTACAAGGAATGTTTTACTAGACAGACTTTGGAGACAGCGACAAGAAGAGTTTTTACTGCTGTCTCAGCGAGCAGCAGACTATTTTTTTGAACTCAAAGAATCAGTAGAAGAAGATGTCGAGTTTTCTTATCATGAAATCTTGAATGAAGGGGTTAGGCAAACAGGACGATTACTTGATCGTGCAACCGATTGGTGGACTTACCATCAAATCGATATTATAAAAGCCGCCCTTCAAAGATTTTCAGAGCACGAAAAGGCGGGTAGGCTTAGCTCTTTTGGTCGAGGATTTTCACTTCACTTAAACGGCTTGGTCGAGGATCTCATCGCGAATTACCAAGAAGCCGAGTCCTTGCTTAGGCGGGCTAAAGAAATTTACATGGACGAGGATTTAGAGAATCCTCGTTATAAGACTGCTTTACTACGAGATCTTAGCAACAGCGTAAACAGCCAGGGCAATTCTGAAAGTGCACGGCTTATTATAGAAGAAGCTTTAAAGATTAGTGAAGAACAGCTCGGAGAAAATCATCTTGATACTGCTTATAGCTTGAGTAAGCTAGCTACCCTCTATCGAATTTCAGGACGTTATGAGGAGGCAGAGCCACTTATTCTCAAGGCCCTAGAAATCCACGAAGAGCAACTTGGAGAAAATCATCCTAGCACTGCTAGTAGTTTGAATAATCTAGCTAGCCTTTATCAAAATTTAGGGCGTTACAAAGAAGCGGAGCCACTTTTTCTTAGAACTCTAAAAATCCACGAAGAGCAGCTTGGAGAAAATCATCATAACACTGCTAATGGTTTAAGTAATCTGGCAGGTCTTTATCAAAATTTAGGGCGTTACAAAAAAGCGGAGCCACTTTTTCTTAGAGCTCTAAAAATCCACAGAGAGCAGCTTGGGAAAAATCATCCTGACACCGCTGATAGCTTGAATAATTTGTCTAGCCTTTATTATGAATTGGGTCGTTACAAAGAGGTAGAGCCACTTCTTCTCAAAGCTCTAAAAATCTACAAAGAGCAGCTTGGGGAAAATCATCCTGCCACCGCTGATAGCTTGAATAATTTGTCTAGCCTTTATTATGAATTGGGTCGTTACAAAGAGGTAGAGCCACTTCTTCTCAAAGCTCTAAAAATCTACAAAGAGCAGCTTGGGGAAAATCATCCTGCCACCGCTAATAATTTGAATAACTTGTCTAGTCTTTATCATAGCTTGGGTCGTTACAAAGAGGCAGAGCCACTTCTTCTCAAAGCTCTAAAAATCTATAAAGAGCAGCTTGGGGAAAATCATCCTGACACCGCTAATAGCTTGAATAATCTAGCTAGCCTTTGTCAAGCATTAGGGCGTTATGAAGAAGCGGAATCACTTTTTCTTGGAGCTCTGAAAGTTAGAGAAGAGCAGCTTGGGGAAAATCATCCTGACACCGCTAATAGCTTGAATGATTTAGCTAGCCTTTATCAAGCATTAGGGCGTTATGAAGAGGCAGAACCACTTTTTCTTGGAGCTCTAAAAGTTAGAGAAGAGCAGCTTGGAGAAAATCATCCTGACACCGCTAATAGCTTGAATAAGCTAGCAAGTCTTTATCGAAAGCAAGAAAGGCTCCCAGAGGCTATTTTTTTACTTGAAAAGTGGCTTTCTATTCAGCGTAGACTTCAGAAGACGGCAAGCACTAATTACGCGGAACAGGCTTGTACTCTAGGAAAACTTTATGAGAAAAGCCATCAGCCTAGAGAGGCAGTTGAAGCATATGAAGAAGCAATTTCTGTTTTTCATAGGTTGCTAAGCCCCAAACACCCAAGGCTGCGTGTCCTTCAGGGTGAACTAAAGCGCTTGAAAAAGAGAATTAAGGATGAAGGAAAGCGTTAAAAGAGTTAGTAGCACAAAGCATAGTGCTCAATGCTACCGTAATGCCACCCCAACGGAAGACAGTCCAAAATTCTGGCCATGCGATACTCAAGGTAGGCCAACACGGCCTAGCGAGGTTTAAGGAGATATGCTGTGGTCAGCCAAATCATCGACAAAAAGCTCCACGCCTATCGAGACGACCTCGATCGCCTGCTAGAGCGCGTGCAGGCCCTGGCCACCACCATCAACAACCCCAACTTGCAGCGCACCACCCACAGCCTGCGCCGCAACATCAACGAGCCATTTTTGTTTGTGGTGGTGGGCGAGGTCAAAGCGGGTAAGAGCAGCTTCGTCAACGCCCTGCTCGACGCTGAGGTGTGCGCCACCGATATTGAGCCTTGCACCGACTCGATTCAGCAGATTATCTACGCTGAGCAAGAGTTTGTCGAACAGGTAGAGCCTAACTTGCGCAAAATTGGGCGGCCCATCCCCATTCTGCAAGACATTTCGATTGTGGACACGCCGGGCACCAACACAGTGGTTGCCGAACACCAAATTATTACCGAGCGCTACATTCCCAATAGCGACCTGACGTTTTTTGTGCTGTTTGCCAAAAACCCCTACCAAAAGAGCGCGTGGGACTTTTTAGATTTTGTCAGCGCTGAGTGGCGCAAAAAGGTGGTGTTCATTCTTCAGCAGGCCGACCTGCTGCGCCCCGCCGATCTGCAAACCAACATCGATCGGGTGAAGGAATACGCCTACCAGAAGCAGATCAAAGCCCCGATCATCTTCCCTACCTCGGCAGCATTAGAGAATGAGGGTGACACGGCCAACAGCGGTTTTGAGCCGGTGCGCCAATACATTCAGGCGATGGTGTCGTCGGGGGAGAGCTACAAGATTAAGCTGCGATCGGTGAGCCAGACTACCCAGCAGATCATTGACCTGCTGAATGGCGATGTGGATGCGCTGAGCCGGCAGCTGGTGACCGATCGCGCTACATCCCAGAGCATTCGCTCCAAGATCGATGCAGGCAGGGGGCGATCGAGCTACGAGATCAACACCCTGGCCGATCGCTTAGCGGCCCGCTACGAGATTATCTCGGCTCGCATTAAGCGCGACTTTCGCGAGAGCCTGTCGGTGATGATGGTGATGCGGCGCTCCTTCGTCGGCATCTTTAACCATAACGAGTCAATGCAGGCCTGGATAGACGAGTTTCAGGAGCGCTGCGCCCGCGACCTGCGCGAGTCGCTAGAAGAAGCCTCAAATGAGGGCGCGCAGCACTTTGTTGACGGTATTCGCCAGCTGTTTGACGGGCTCAACCAAGACCTGGAGAGCGTTAAAACCCAGCGCATTGAGAGCAGCCACATTTCCCTCAAGGTGCTGGAGCGTCGCCAGGAGGTGATCGAGAGCGTGATGGCGAAGGTTAAGAATCTGATGGCCGACCAGGGGCTAGGCGATGTGCTATCTACCCAGGCCGGCGACATGGCCAACGAAATTGTTGGCGGTGCAATTATGGCGGTGGCGGGCACCATTCTGCACATCCTTGAGTTTGCGGTGGCCGAGGCCATTCTCAGCGCCATTGGCATTGCCTTTGCCGGGGTGGGGGTAGTGGTGCTGGCAGTTGGCATTCTCTGGCAGCGCAACCGCATTGTGGCCAAGTTTGAGCAGGCGCTAGACAGTGAGAAAGCTCGCTTCCAGCAGGAGGTGGCCAGCCGCTTGAACGAAAAACTGGGGCTGATCTACGAAGAAGTGGAGCGCATCTTTACCCAGTTCTATGACTACGTGGAGCGCGAGGAAGAGGCGGTGCAACCGGTGATTGACCAATACGCTGCGATTCAGCAGGAGGCGACGGCGTTGTTTAGCTCTAAGGTGCTGGGTGAAGCAGGGGCAGAGAAGCGGTGATGACACCTGAGCCCTCAAACTCTGTCGATATGGCGGCCTATGTAGACCTGATGGCTGCAACCCTAGGGCTGGATATTCCTGAGGAGATTAAGGCGGGGGTGGTGGCGAATGTGGAGCATATTTTTGCGATCGCCCAGCCCGTCCTCACATTTCCCCTACCCGACACCGTAGAAAGCGCCGCCATCTTTGAGCCATGACCCAACCGCCCGATGCCCTGGCCCTGGCCGCTGCCATTAAAGCCGGGAGCCTATCTGCTGTGACTGTGTTGGAGGCAACCCTGGCAGATATTTCCCTGCGCAATCCAACGCTCAACTGTTTTACGGCGGTGACGGCAGCTAGGGCGCGATCGCAGGCTCAAGCTATTGACGATGCGATCGCCGCAGGCGAAGACCCTGGCCCCCTGGCCGGGGTTCCCTTTGCGGTCAAAAACCTGTTCGACGTTGAGGGCATTACTACTGTCGCTGGGGCCAAACTAAATCAGGGGAATCCCGCAGCGGTGCAAGATGCCACCGTTGTTGCCCGTTTGCAGCAGGCCGGAGCGATCTTGGTCGGCGCGCTAAATATGGATGAGTATGCCTATGGCTTTGTCACCATCAACGCGCACTTTGGCACTACCCCCAACCCCTACGATCTCAGCCGCATGTCGGGTGGCTCCTCTGGCGGGTCGGCGGCAGCAGTGGCAGCAGGTTTAGTTCCCTTCACCCTCGGGTCTGACACCAATGGCTCGATTCGGGTGCCCGCTTCGCTGTGCGGGGTGTATGGGCTGAAGCCTACCTACGGACGGCTATCGCGAGCCGGCGCATTTTTGTTTTCGAGCAGTTTGGACCATGTGGGGCCGCTGGCGCGATCGCTTCCCGACCTCGCCACCCTCTACGACGTCATGCAGGGGCCAGACCCAGCTGACCCCGTCTGCACCCAACGGCCCCCAGAACTCGTTGCCCCATCCCTTACCGAGGGTATCGATGGCCTGCGGATTGCTCAGTTGGGAGGTCACTTTGCGCGCGGGATGGAACCTCTCGTGCGGGACGTGCTGGCTGAGGTGATCCACTCCTTGGGAATCTCTGAAGTAATGGAATTTCCTGAAACTCATCGGGCCAGGGCTGCTGCCTATATCATCACCGCCTGCGAAGGCAGCCAGCTGCATTTGGAACGCCTGCGACAGAGCCCGATGGAGTTTGACCCAGCGACGCGCGATCGCTTCCTTGCCGGGGCTATGCTCCCCGCCGCCTGGTATTTGCAGGCTCAAAGGCTGCGGCGGTGGTACCGCGATCGCGTCCGCGACATTTTTCAGCATGTGGATGTTTTGATCGCTCCCACCACCCCCTGCGTGGCCCCATCCCTTGACCAAACCACGCTAGAGATTGACGGCGAAACCTACCCCCTGCGTCCTCACCTAGGCTTCTACACCCAGCCCCTTTCCTTTATTGGGCTGCCTGTATTGTCAGTACCCATTCACCGTCCAGGGCAACTTCCCGTCGGCATTCAACTGATTGCTGCCCCCTATCAGGAGGCGAAGTTATTTCGGGTAGCTGCCTGGTTGGAGGGTAAGGGGTGAGGAGTAGGGGTGATAGCGTTACTCAATAGCCTTATCAACCTATCCACTCTCCCGCTCCTCACCCCTACTCCCCACTACTTCTCACTCTCCAACATCACCCTCGCTTCATGCAGCCGCTCCATGTGGTTGTCCTCCAGCACAGGAAAGGCCAGGTTGAGGGACTTTAGTTTTTGGCACACGAGGCTGGCCACCGCCAGACGGGTAAACCACTTGTTGTCGGCCGGAATGATGTGCCAGGGTGCCCAGTCGGTGCTGGTGTGGGTAAACACGTCTTCATAGGCGGCCATGTAGTCCTTCCATCGGCCCCGTTCTTGCACATCAGCGATAGAAAACTTCCAGTTTTTTTCGGGACGATCGATGCGTTCTAGAAACCGTTTCTTCTGTTCTTCCTTAGAGACGTTGAGAAAGAACTTCATCACCACGATGCCGTTGTTGACCAGATACTTTTCGAAGTTGTTGATCTCCTCAAAGCGCTGCTGCCAAATGTCTTTGCCCAAAGTCCTCTGGGGTAGCTGCTGCTGGTCTAGCAGCTCAGGGCGCACCCGCACCACCAGCACTTCTTCGTAGTAAGAACGATTGAAAATGCCGATGTTGCCGCGCTCGGGCAGGGCTTTAAACGATCGCCACAGGTAGTCGTGATCCAGCTCTTCGCTAGAGGGCTGCTTAAAGCTAAACACCTGGCAACCCTGAGGGTTCACCCCCGACATCACATGTTTTATGGTGCTATCTTTACCCGCCGCATCCATCGCCTGAAAGATCAGCAGCAGCGCGTAGGTGTTTTGGGCGTAGAGCACATTTTGGTAGCCTGACAGTTCTTCAACGCTCTGCTGCAAAAGCTCTTTAGCCGTTTTTTTATTAAAGTCGCCCGTGAAGCTGGGATCAAAGTTTTTGAGCTTGGCCCGGTGGTTGGGCTTAACCACCATCGAGTCTGGTTTGAGGGCCGCGAGAAACGAGTTAGAGTCCATGGACAGGTGGCCTAGTGGTAATAATCTTTCCCAGGAGATGTGGTCTAAAGCATAGCTAACCTGGCCTCAGCCCGCCCTCTATCTGTCTCAACCCTTAACCTATGGACTTGCACTCCACCCCTGGCCCGCCCGGTCGCTCCCCAGAGATGGGGTATCTAGGTCAGAATTGAGGGACAACAGACAATTGGGGCGGCAGCAATGGCAGGAGCTTACTTTACGGGGTGCGCAGTTTGGGCGTTTAAAGATTGGGTGGGCAGCTTTTACCCGAAGGGCAGCAAGGCGGGGGATTTTTTGCGACTGTACGGCGATCGCATGACCGCCGTCGAGGGCAACACCACCTTTTACTCCATGCCCGATGCCAAAACCATCGATCGCTGGGCCGCCACTATGCCCCCCGGCTTTCGGTTTTGCCCTAAGCTGCCCCGTGCCTTCTCGCACCAGGGCAAGCTGATGCCCTTTGTAGAAGAGGCACACCGCTTTCTGCAAACTCTAATGCCTCTGGGAGACCGGCTGGGGCCGCTATTCATTCAGCTGCCGCCCACCTACAGCCCTGAGCAACTGGCCGATCTGAGAGAATTTCTCACCCGCTGGCCTCGGCAAACTCACCCTATTGCTGTAGAAGTGCGCCACCTTGATTGGTTTGCCGAACCCCACGCTACTCGTCTGAACCAAATGCTGAGCAGCCTGGGCGTAGGTCGGGTGCTGCTGGATACTCGCCCCGTTTACGACATCGATACCGACGATGACCCGCAGCTAGGCTCAGAGCGTAAGAAACCCAGGGTGCCGCTCCAGCCCGAGGTAACGGCCCCGTTTACGATTATCCGCTATATCAGCCATCCCGATTTTGCCTCCAACCAGCCCTACTTTGACGAATGGGTGCCCCGACTGCGCCACTGGCTGGAGGCCGGTACCGACGTCTATTTCTTTGCCCACTGCCCCCAAGAGGCCAAGTCGCCAGCGGTGGCCCGCGAGGTCTACCACCGGCTTCAGCAGGCCGGAGTTGCTTTGCCCCATTTGCTGTGGGATGTGGCTGAACAACAAAAAGCCGAGGAAGACAACTCCTCGGCTCAGCTCAGTTTGTTTGGATGAATAAATAAATAGCTCTAGTTAGACGACAGCCTTAGCTATGGCTAGTCGTTTTCCCAATCTTCGCGGCCCATGAGGTCGCCGACGCGATCGCGCAGCAAAAATCCTGAAGACTCTAGCTCGGTTTCCACCACGGCCCATTCGCGGGCGGGGATGTGGCGGCAAAGGGTATAAATCGGTTGCTGACGGCTAACCACACCCTTTTGAATCAGCTGTCGAGCTTCGTCACGGATAATATCGATGGAATAGTGGAGGGACTGAAGCATAACTAAACTCAGTAACGACGGAGGAGCTGCAAAGGTAAAAGTCAAGTAAGCCAGACAAGAATCTTTAGATTATGTGTTCTAGTTTACTGATACTTTTAAGGATTTGGCTAGCAGCTTTCACTTATTCTCGCCTTAATCCTTCACCGGCACCATTAACAAATGCTGTAATTTTGCCCCTTAGCACACTCTACAAGTGTGACAAGGCTGTAACATGCAGGGTTGTTAAATTTCCATGCAAATATTGCATGACGCGGCGCTGGCTGCCCTCTAAGCCTTCCCTTGTTCCTGGCTCGAATCGCAGCGCCAGCGGTGTGACATTGCAGCCCTTTAAATTTTCGGCATCGTCCGGCTCGGTTCGGTAGGCTAGATCTAGGGTCGCCACTGGCGGCGCCTGGGCTAGCGGTTGTCCCGCTTGGCCTTAATCTAAGTCGTCGCTGGTGCTAATTTGCGCCATCCACCCTCTACAGGGAGAATAGGTCGTGAGCGTAACCGACGAACTCTTTCATCGGGCCAACGATTTATGCCGCCGCCGCGCCTACGAGCAGTGGCATCGGCGGCAGAGCAAGCAGCAAATTTTGCGATCGCAGGTTGGCTTTCAATCCCTGCCGCCGACTCGTCCCCAACCCTGCCAGGGCTGCATCAACTACCACGGCATCGCCTACGGCACCAGCCGCGCCAAGCGCTCTACTTTGGTGTGCGCAATCCATCCCCAGGGGTGGCAGGGGGGTGGGGGGTGTCCTGATTGGCGGAGTGAGGGGGAGGAATTGGGAAAGTTTTGAATTTTAAGTTTTGAGTTTTGAATGTAGTCCGACTCAACAACTCAAAACTCAAAACTAAGCATTCAAAACTCTCTACCCCTCCCTCAAAACCCCCCGCAGCCGCTGGCTCACTGCATCTACCCCAAAGGTCAGCACCACGAAAACTCCTAGCGTTATCATCACGCCGCTGTAGTCGAAGCTGCTGATCTGCTCGGTGAGCAAATGGCCTAGACCACCGGCTCCAACTAGGCCCACAATCACGGTTTCGCGCAGGCAGACTTCCCAGCGGTAGAGAACGTAGGCCAGAAAGCGACCCAGGTTTTGGGGCAAGATGCCGTAGGCCACGATCGCGCTAGGACTGGCACCCAGGGTGCTGAGGGCGCGAACGGGGCGATCGTCGAGATTTTCGTTCACCTCGGCCATCAGCCGGCCGAGAATGCCGAAGTTGTGCAAGGCTAGGGCCAGCGCCCCCGGCAGCACGCCAGGAAACAGCATGTAGAGCAGCACTAGCGCCCAGATCGGGGCGGGGATAGCGCGGCTGACCAACAGCACGAGCCTACTTAGGCCCAGCAGGGTATAGGCCACCCAAGGAGAACCACCACGCTGCCCAACAGGATTCAGCAGTCCCCCCGGCAGCAGAAAGTTTTGGGCGGCAGGCAGTGAGAAGAGCATGCCGCCAAGCCCGGCTAGGGCGATCGCCACCATCGACATCGCTACCGTCAGCCAGGAGAGCTGGGCTAACTTCACCAGCTCGGCCCAGGTCGGCAGGGGTGGCCAACCGGTGCTCAACAATTCACCCAAAAGGCGGTGGGTGCGCGTCGACCACAGCACCCCAACATCTAGCCGCAGCCACCACCAACTCAAGGGCACGGCCAGAATGGCCCCCACCCACGACAGCTTCAGGAATCCGTCTTGCCGAGGAGCCTGATGGGCAGGCCGAGAGGTGACATCTCCTGGTTTGCGATTGATATCGAGACGGCTGGTGAAGCCCATGCGGCGACGCACTACGGCGCTCCAGGCGTCGACTGCGCCATTGAGCACAATCAACGCATAGAACCCCGTCCACAGCTGCTCGTAGCGCAGGGATTGCAGGCTGAGAAAAATCTCATAGCCCAGACCCCCAGCGCCGATAATTCCTAAAACGGCGGATGCTCTAAGGGAACACTCAAAGCGGTAAAAGGTATAGGAAAGCAGGTTGGGGAGCGCCTGGGGCAGCAGCCCGTAGATAAAGGCAGTCAGCGGCGGCGCGCCAGCATTAAGCAGGGCGTAGAGCGGTTCGGGGGGCGTCTCGTCCAAAATTTCCGAGAAGACTTTGGCGACGATCGCCCCAAAGGGGATTGCGATCGCCAACACCCCCACCAGCGGGTTCAACCCCAGCACTTGCAGCAGCACTAGCCCCCAGATCAGCTCGTGGATAGCGCGAGGAAAGGCCAGCAGCCCCCGCACTCCTAGCCATAGACAGCGGCGCAACCCCCCAGCTCCAGAGAGAACCAGCTGCCACCACACCGCTGAGGAAAGCAGCCCGCCTACCATCCCTAACCCCACGCTGAGGGCCGTGCCCAGCACTGCGTAGGCCAGGGTGACTAGGGCGGCACGACCCATAAGCACAATAAACTCGGGGCTGAGATCGGGTCGCAGGCTGGCGACCAAAAACTCCCGCAGCTGGGGCCACCCACCCAGATTTACCAGGTCTATTCCTGGTTGCCCTAGTCCCGCCTGGTAGGCAGCCAGGCCCAGAGCCGCTAAAACCCCGAAAGCGCTGGCGGTTTTTGGGTTCCAGAGGCTCGGTCGCAGCGGTATGGTGATAGTCTGTTGGGTGTTAACCATGCTCAGGTCGTCACCCCGCTATGGATGTCATGCTCCAGACCCACGGTTTTCTTTCGCAAGATGCTTCTCTGCCCTCTATAGACCAGCTGCTGCGCCCCATTACTCTGGGCGATGGCGACAGTTTCAGCGGCTATTTTACCGGAGTTGAGTTACCTCCCGTGGCCGGAGTGACCGGATTTACGGTAGATACAGAGGCACTATCCCCAGTGTTGGCCCAGAATTTTGACCAAGACATTCTGGGGGATATGGTCGAAGTTTGGAGCAATTTTGTTGAGTCAGGACAGTTGTGGGCGCTGCTCTTCGGTATTGTGCTGGGATATTTCATCCGCAACCTGACTGCCTTCTAAACCAGACCGCACAATAATGCAAACGCCCTCTCCCCAAACCTGGAGCCAGCGCTTCGAAACAGCGCTGCATCCCGCGATCGCGCTCTTTAATGCCAGCATTGGCTTCGACATTCAGCTGATTGAGTATGATCTCACCGGCTCGGAAGCCCACGCCAAAATGCTGGTTAAAACGGAGATCATTAGCCCTGAGGAGGGCGAGCAGATCGTTACCGGGCTCGAAACCATTCGCCAGGAGTATCGCCGGGGTGAATTTAACCCCGGGGTCGAGGCTGAGGACGTCCACTTTGCCGTAGAGCGGCGACTGACGGAACTGATTGGCGATGTGGGTAAAAAGCTACACACGGCCCGCAGCCGCAACGACCAGGTGGGCACCGATCTGCGCCTTTACCTGCGCGCCCAGATCGAGGCGATCCAAGGTCAGCTGCGACAGTACCAGCAGACCCTGCTGAGCATCGCCGAAGAACATGTGGAAACCCTGATTCCGGGCTATACCCATCTCCAGCGGGCCCAGCCCCTGAGCTTGGCCCACCACCTGCTGGCCTACTTCGACATGGCCCAGCGCGACTGGGAGCGCCTCCACGACCTGCAAAAGCGGGTGAATATTTCGCCTCTGGGCTGCGGTGCCCTGGCGGGAACGACCTTCCCTATCGATCGCCAGTATGCAGCTCAGCTGCTGGGGTTTGAGAAGGTCTATGGCAACAGTTTGGATGGGGTGAGCGATCGCGACTTTGCGATCGAGTTTGCCTGCGCCGCCAGCCTGATCATGGTGCACCTGTCGCGCCTGTCCGAAGAAATGATTCTCTGGGCGTCGGAGGAGTTTAGCTTTGTCACTCTCAACGACAGCTGCTCTACCGGCTCCAGCATTATGCCCCAGAAGAAAAACCCTGATGTGCCTGAGCTGGTGCGGGGCAAAACCGGCCGCGTCTTTGGCCATCTGCAAGGCCTGCTGGTGATGATGAAGGGCCTGCCCCTGGCCTACAACAAAGACCTGCAAGAGGACAAAGAGGCAATCTTCGACACGGTCAACACCGTGCGCGGCTGCGTGGAAGCCATGACTATTCTGCTTGCTGAGGGGGTCAACTTCCGGGTGCCGCGCTTGCGCCAGGCGGTGAATGAAGACTATTCCAACGCCACCGACGTGGCCGACTACCTGGCTACAAAGGGCGTGCCCTTCCGCGAGGCCTACAACCTAGTGGGCAAGGTGGTGAAAACTTCCCTGGCAGCCGGCAAGCTGCTGCGAGAGCTGACTCTGGAAGAATGGCAGGCCATTCACCCCGCCTTTGAGGACGACATCTACGCGGCGATCGCCCCTCAGCAGGTAGTCTCGGCCCGCAACAGCTATGGCGGCACCGGCTTTGACCAGGTTCACCAGGCGATCGCGCGGGCAAACCAGGCCCTAGGAGAAGGCTGATGATTAGCCTCTGCATGATTGTGAAGGACGAGGCCGCCACCCTAGCCCGCACGCTTGAGTCTGTGCAGGGCGTGGTGGGCGAAATCGTGGTCGTCGATACGGGGTCAACGGATGACACCGTGGCGATCGCCCAATCCCGTGGGGCCGAAGTCCACAGCTTTGACTGGGAAAACGATTTCGCCGCCGCCCGCAATGAATCGCTGCGCCACGCCACGGGGGACTGGGTACTGGTGCTCGATGCCGACGAGGTGCTGCTGAGCGAAACCGCCCAGTTGCTGCAACAGCTCGACCAGGGACAACCCCTGGGGGATGTTGCTGCCGAAGACATGCTAGCCGTGAACTTGCTGCGCCTAGAACTGGGTGCTCCCCAGGCTCCCTACACGCTGATCACCCGCTGCTTTCGCCGCTTGCCCGAGATCAGTTTCAACCGTCCCTACCACGAAACCGTGGACGATAGCGTAGCAGCTCTGCAAGCTCAGGATGCTCGCTGGCAGGTAATTACCCTGGGTGAGGTCGCCCTGCATCACACCGGCTATGACCCGGCTGTCGTCGTGGAGCGGGGCAAGTTCGATCGCGCCCGCACCGCCATGGAAGGCTATTTGGCAGAGCATCCCAACGACGGCTACCTGCTGAATAAGCTCGCAGCCCTCTACGTCGAGTCTGACCAAGTCGAGATGGCCCTACCGCTGCTCAACCGCGCCCTCGATCAGGCCGACACCTTAGACGAATTGACCCGCTACGAGCTGCACTACCACCGCGCCTTAGCCCAGGCTGACCGACCCACTCAGGCCGCCAGCGACTACGAAGCTGCTCTGGCCTTGGCTGTACCCCCTATGCTCAAGCTGGGCGCGTGGATTAACTACGGCAGCCTAAAAAAGGCCCAGGGTGATTTGGAGGGGGCCATTGAATTGTTTCAGCAGGCGATTGATGCCGACCCAACCCTGGCGATCGCCCACTACAACCTGGGCACTGCCCACCGCAACCGAGGCTATTTGGATGAGGCGATCGCCGCCTACCGCCAAGCAATCGCCCTCAACCCCAACTATGCCGAAGCGCACCAAAACCTAGGGGTAGCCCTGTTTAAGCTAGGGCAGTTGCCCGAGGCTTTGCAATCCTTTAAGCGGGCGATCGCCCTTTACGAAGTTACCGACCCTGCTACGGCTGCCGGTCTGCGCAAAGGAGTCAGCGCTTTGGGCATCTCACCCCTACTGTTAGCTCAAGCGGGCTTCATGTAGGTGTCGCGCCACCGAAAATTTGCTGGAGTGAGTACCGTGAGATAGGGAAATCTCCAGCACAGAGGTAACTTTGTGCTGGAGGGTAGGTTTTGATCTGGAAATCACCTTGGACGCCTAAGCGGCGATCGCCGGTTTCGGGCTAATTCTACTGAGAGTAGCGGCTGTCGTTCCAGTCAAAGTTAGAGCCTGCCTGCGCTGAGCCAGAATTGTGGGTTTTCTTCCACGAAACTTCAGAGCCATAGGTGCCGGGCCGCCAGTGGTGGCCGTGGTCAGGGTTAGCGGTGGCGGTCATGTCAGGAGCATCGTTGCGGTAGCGGGTGCGGTGCGACGGCTCTTGGGCCGGGGCCGTGGGCGGTTGGTCGCCGCGACGGCCAAGCAGAGACCGCAGGCGATTGATCGCCCCATCCCAACTGAGGTCGGGTTGCTTGAGCAGATCGCGTAGGGCACTGAGGGCAACGCTGGCCGCGTCGTCCTGCTGGTTGTGCAGCGGCTCAGACGCTCGAATCGGATCGACCTGCACAGCGGCAAAGGCTTGGCGAACTGCGCTTTTAATTTGATTGTGGAGTTCTCGCTTGGCTTTTTCGTACTGAAGCTGCCGACCCTTCTCGCTGGAAGCGTAGAGCGAAGGCAAGCGGTTGAGGGCATAGGTCTCCACTTCTACCCGCTTGAGATACTTCAGCATGCGGGGCTGCATGGTTTTGACCTGCTTTTCTACCTCTTCAGTGACGAGCAGCTCCATCACATTCAGGTAGGTATGTCTTGGAGCGTCATGATCAATTTTCATAGGGAACCCCACTTGCTATTAAATGAATCGGTGCAAAGCCAGAGAATTCTGGTTTGCCATAAAGATGCTCCTGCTTGGTCACTCACTGCCGAAACCACAAATCAAAATTAGGTGTGACGGATGATAGCTGCGTTGAATGGCATACCGCTATATCAACAGTGTGCCCAAATAGATTCCGGGAACCTACTGAAGAATATCTGTGCCCCTATACTAACGCTGCCAGTAAAAATGCCCATGACTCATATTGCCAAACCTAGATGAAGCCGCGCAACCGTAGCCATTCAAAACGCTGCGGCTTGTTTCAAAGATTTATATTCCAGGGAAAGGGGATCGCCGCTTTCCCTGGAATATATGTGGGTTAGACCTTGAGCAGGTCGGCGTTGAGCCGTCTAAAGGCGAGCCGCTCATTTTCGACATCCACATGAATGGTGTCGCCTTCGCCAAACTCACCCCGCAGAATCGACTTGGCAATCTGAGTTTCGAGCTCGCGCTGGATGGCGCGCTTCAGGGGGCGCGCTCCGTAGACAGGGTCGTAGCCAACTTCAGCTAGAAAGTCGAGGGCTGATTCGCTCAGCTTCACCGCCATCTTGCGGTCTTCGAGCCGGACTTCAAGCCGGGCCACTTGCAGTTTGACAATTTCCCGCAGTTGCGACTTGAGCAACCCGTGGAAGATGATCATTTCATCGACTCGGTTGAGAAACTCGGGCCGGAAACTGCCTCGCAGGGCATCCATCACCCGCGATTTCATCTCGTCGTACTTGGCATCGTCGCCGGCCACGTCAAGAATGAACTGGGAGCCGATGTTGCTGGTCATGATGATGATGGAGTTTTTGAAGTCCACCGTGCGACCCTGGGCATCGGTGACGCGGCCATCGTCAAGAATTTGCAGCATGACGTTAAACACGTCGGGGTGAGCCTTTTCGATCTCGTCGAACAGAATCACCGCGAAGGGACGGCGGCGAATCGCCTCAGTGAGCTGACCACCTTCGTCATAACCGACATAGCCGGGAGGCGCACCGATCAGGCGTGAGACGGCGTGCTTCTCCATGTATTCCGACATGTCGATACGCACCAGGGCCTCTTCGGTGTCGAACAGGTAGGCGGCTAGGGCTTTAGCTAGCTCGGTTTTGCCCACGCCGGTGGGGCCGAGGAAAATGAAGCTGGCGATTGGACGGTTGGGGTCAGCCAACCCAGCCCGCGATCGCTGAATCGCATCGGCCACTGCCGTCACCGCCTCCTCCTGGCCGATTACCCGCTGGTGCAGTTCGTCTTCGAGCAGCAGGAGCTTCTGCATCTCCGACTGCACTAGCTTGCTGACCGGAATGCCTGTCCACTTGGAGATAATTTCAGCGATGTCTGCTTCAGTCACCTCTTCGCGCAGCAGGGTTTTGCCGGTGGTCTGGGTGTCGGCCAGCTGGGTTTCAGCGGTTTCGAGCTGGCGCTGCAACTCGGTGAGCTTGCCGTACTTGAGTTCGGCGGCTCGGTTGAGGTCGTAGTCGCGCTCGGCCTGCTGAATTTCGATGTTAACCTGGTCAATCTCTTCTTTGACCGACTGAATGTTGTCGATGGTGTCTTTCTCAGACTGCCATTGAGCATTCAGGGCGCTCTGCTGCTCCTTGAGGTCGGCGAGCTCGCGCTCGATGCGCTCAAGGCGCTCCATGGAGGCAGCGTCGACTTCTTTTTTCAGCGACAGCCGCTCCATCTCCAGCTGAAGAATCTTGCGATCGACTTCATCCAGCTCTTCGGGCTTGGAGGTAATCTCCATTTTGAGCTTGGCGGCGGCTTCATCCACCAGGTCGATCGCCTTGTCAGGCAGGAAGCGATCGCTAATGTAGCGAGTCGAGAGGGTAGCGGCTGCTACCAGAGCGCTATCGGAGATTTTGACCCCGTGATGCACCTCGTAGCGTTCTTTCAGGCCGCGCAGAATTGAGATGGTGTCGGGCACAGTGGGCTGATCGACGTAGATCTGCTGGAAGCGGCGCTCCAGGGCGGCGTCTTTTTCGATGTATTTGCGGTACTCATCTAGCGTCGTTGCGCCGATACAGCGCAGCTCACCCCGAGCCAGCATGGGCTTGAGCAGGTTGCCCGCATCCATGGCCCCCTGGGTGGCCCCGGCCCCCACTACGGTGTGAATCTCGTCAATAAAGAGAACGATCTGTCCTTCGGAATCGGTGACTTCTTTGAGCACCGACTTGAGACGTTCTTCAAACTCGCCGCGATACTTGGCCCCGGCAATTAGGGCACCCATATCGAGGGCGATTAGCTGGCGGTCTTTGAGGGATTGGGGCACGTCGCCGCTGACGATGCGCTGAGCCAAACCTTCGGCGATCGCAGTTTTACCCACCCCCGGCTCGCCAATCAGCACCGGGTTATTTTTGGTGCGGCGCGAGAGAATCTGGATGGTACGACGAATCTCATCGTCACGGCCAATCACTGGGTCGAGCTTGCCCCGTCGGGCGGCATCGGTGAGGTCGCGCCCATATTTTTCGAGGGATTGATACTTGCCTTCGGGGTTTTGATCGGTCACTTTTTGGGTGCCTCGAATATCTTGAATGGCCTGCTTGAGCTTGGCTTCGCTCAAGCCTAAATCTTGGAACAGAGCCTTACCAAAGCGGGTGTCGCCAGGGTAAGCCAAAATCAGGTGCTCGATGGAAATATATTCGTCACCGTAGTCTTTTTTGTACTTATCGGCGCGATCGAGCAGGGCATCGAGGGATTTGCCTAGGTATACCGATGAGCCACTGCCCGAGACCTTGGGCTGGCTGTTGATAAAGGCTTCGGTGCGATCGCGCAGCACCTGTCCGTTCATCCCCAGCTTGGCAAAAATGCTGCTGGCTAGACCATCTTGGTCGAGCAGCGCCAGCATCAGGTGGTAGCTCTCGATCTGCTGTTGCTGGGACTGCTTGGCAATATCCTGCGATCGCACAATGGCATCCCAGGCTTTTTCAGTAAATTGGCTTTGGGTGGGTTGCATAGGCTTCGCTCTCTCGAGTTACTCCATAAGAATCTCTGTATGGTTGCATTGTAGGAAGAGTGGCCCGTCTAGCAGGATCGGTGTTCACGATTTTTCTCAGGCGGGTTGCCGTCTCCAGCTTGAATTCCAGTTTCTGTGCAGTCCTAAGTGAATTGTAAAAATCCGTAGGGTAGGTGTCTGGCCTGCGCGGGTAAGATGCCTTCGTTCTCGGATTTATGGTTCCTTAAAAATTAGGGTTCAGGATCTTGAGCGATCTTGAACCCTACTGATGAGTGTCGCTCAAGGGCGACTGCTTCGGCTCACAGCTAGCGCGATCGCCCTACCAAGGCCGCCAGTTGCCCCAGTCTTCGTTAAAGATCGAGGTGTTGGGGAACTGCACCGGGTTGCCGCTGCTCTGCAACTCGGTCCGCAGCTGGTCAAGCAGGGGCTCATAGCTGGGCAGGTCATCCACTAGCTCGTAGGGCAGCACCCCATTGCGCAGCGAGAAGTCGATGGAGTGAGCCGCCGCAGCCCCCACCGACCACTCAAAGGAATGCACCCGGTAGGCGGCGGCGGCACTGTAGCTGGCGGCGATGCTCTTGCTGGCCACCAGCATGTTGTCGACCCGCTGAGGAATCATCGCCCGCAGGGGAATTTGGGCGGGGTAGGCCTGGCCGTGAGCCTGGCGCACGCCGGGGCGCTCGATGTTGCCAGAGGTTTCCGCTGGGTACTCAGCCATGCAGGGGTGAAAATCGATCGCATACTGAGCAATGCCCACTGTGTCGGGGTAGAGGCGCGATCGCTGCCGAATGGGAAACGTATTGGGGTCGGCATCGGGGTCAAAGGTATCCACTGTCCCCAGACCCGCTAGGTAGCGCCGCAGAGATGTATAGGTGTCCTCGTCCAGATTCTCCCGATAGAAATCAGCGGTAAAGTCGTTCCACGAAAAGTCGACCTCGCTGATCATGAACCCATTTTCGTAGCCGTAGGCGGGCCGACCAATGATCCGCCGCGCCTCGCGAATGTAGGGATACTTTGACAGGCCGTGGGCCGTATTCATCGGCGAATCTAGACCCGTCAGGTAGCGGTTATAGGGTTCGGGTTCTTTCCAAGAGTCGTCGATTTGCGAGTCGGTGGTGCCGGTGGTCAGCCAATAGAAAAAGCCGATCGCATTCTCCTCGCCCTTGCGCAGGGTCTCGGTGCGCAGGCCCCCCAGCCAGCCGCCCGGCTCTAGCTGACCACTGGCCGCCAGCTGGTCTTCGGTCAAAATCAGGTTGTCCAGCTCGGTGCCGGGGCGGTAGTCGTTACCCCAGGTCCAGTTCTGCATCGAGATATCGCCCACGCCCGGACGAGGTACCCCAGAGATTTTCGCTTCAGTTTGAGGCGAGGCATTCCACAGGCGGCGGTAGGTAAAGACAAAGTCGAAGTGGTCCTGGGCCGTTTTCAGCGAGTCGCGCTCTTTTTCCCAGCTGTAGTAGGGCTCGTAGGTGCTGTAAAAATCAGGAATATCGTAGGTCTGCGGCTCGGCAGTGCGCTCCATGGCAAAGGTGTAGGTAAAGCCCTGGGTGCAGTAGGGGTCGCGCTCTTGCACGGGCGACGAAGGGTTGAGGGGCGACCTTGGGTCTAACCCCAGCTCATAGGGCACATTGGCCAGGGCAATCAGCTCGCCGGTTTCGGTGGCCTCGACCACAAACCAGTCCACTTTGCTGTCGGGAGCATTCTCCACCCGCTCTAGCTCGATACCTGCAGGCACAAACTGAATAACCTCCTTCGCCAGGCGGGCCGAGTCGTCGTAGGTGTAGGCGTCTTCAATAATTTCGGAGAGAAAGTCGCTGTTGAGAGGTGCTGTGCCCGGGGCGGGGCTGTGGCGAATCGCGACTACCTGCTCGATCTGGGTGCCATCGGCGTTGAGGCTCAGGTCTTTGACGACCGTATTGGGAAACCACTTGAGTTCGCCGCCGCCCTTGCGCTCCGCTTCGGCCAGCATTTCCATCAAGATGGCGTTGGCATCGGCAGGCAAAAAGCAGGAGGCGCTCACCCAGCAGCCGCCGGGGTTGAGCTTGCCGTATTTGCGCTCGACGCGATCGCGCAATTCCTTATACCCCCGCGAATAAAACAGCTGCCGCCGCTGCTCCTTCGACTCGTCCAGCGCCGTGGTGCCCTGGGACGAGATCTGCCCCCCGACCCAGTCGGTCAGCTCGGTCATGCAGACCGTGTGGCCCATCATCAAGCTTTCGTAAGCGGTTGCGGTACCGGCTAGGCCACCGCCAACAATTAGCAGTTCGCACTCTACGACCTCGTCAGGAGTCTGGGGCAGCTGGGCCACGCGGGGCGACACCGACTCCTGGGCCAGGGCGTTGCCGATCGGGAGAGGAATAGAACCGGCAACCAGCGTTGAGGCTAAGAGGGGAGCCGTTAGGGTGCGAAAAAAGCGTTTCATAGCAAACCAAAGGGGGCATATCGATTGCACCCTCTAGCTTATCGGCTGTTTGTAAGGTTCGGCTAGAGGTGGCGAAAGGTTCAGCATTGCTAAAGGTGGATGCAGAGATGTAGGCACGCACCTAACTGTAGGCAGATTTCATTTTGTAGAGATATTACGTGTTGCAAAACACTTTTACCTTTAGCCCCCCAGAGCAGTTTTGCTTGATTAAGCTTGCAGTATGCAAACTCGTAGTGAGTATGACTTAATACTCGCTTAAGTTTGTGCCGATTAGTACTCAGTAAAACTCCAGCCATGCTGGGCCAACTCGATAGATTTGACCGTTTCTGCCAACGCCGTGCGCAAGCCGATGGCTAACGAGTTAGTCACTCTACTCATCAATCTCTTAGTTAAGAAGGTCTAACTGATATTGAATGCGAGTAAGGAGCTGGGCACATGTTTTTCAACTACGAGGGTCAACATGTCCCTCAAGTCACCTTTCGAATGTTTGCAGAGGTGGGTGGATATGAGCTTTCGGCGGCGGATCTTTTTGATCACAAAACCGTGGTGGCATTTGCAGTGCCGGGAGCTTTTGCCTGCCCCCATTCTCCGGTTCAATTGTTAGCCTACAACGAGTATGCCGAGGTCTTTCGAGCGAACGGGGTCGACGAAATTCTTTGCATTTCGGTTAATGATCCGTTTTCACTAGCGGCTTGGGCTCAAGCAGAAGGAGCCGATCAGGTGCGCTTTATACCCGATGTGAATGGTGACTTCACCCGCCAAATGGGGATGATGGTGAACCTTTTTGACAAAGGGATGGGATACCGCTCTTGGCGCTATTCCATGCTCGTGAAAGATGGCGTGATTGAAAAAATGTTTGTCGAACGAGATGGTTTTGAGGCGATGCCGATGGTTTCTAATGCCGAGACGATGTTGAACTACATCAATCCACAGGCTAAGCAGCCGGAGCAGACGGCTGTGCTGATGCAGATGTGGCGGACGATGCTTTCTACCTAAGGAAAAACAGTTACGCAGAGAAGAAACACACACCTAAACCACAATCAGGAAAGGAATTATGACGAGTAGCCAAATGAGATGTCCGTTTCCAATGAGTGGCAAGCTAATGGAAATCTGGCGGGCCATATCATCTGTTATGGCATCAAGTAGCGCGGAAAAAAATGAAACCGGTACGCCTCAGCCCACGACATCCAATGCTGTCAGTAGCACCAGCAAATGCCCTGTCTTGTCTGGCCCTCGCACTCGGATTGGGGCTTCGAACCAAGACTGGTGGCCGAATGCTTTAAATCTCAACATTCTCCATCAGCACTCAGCCAAGGCCAATCCGATGGGAGAGGACTTCAACTACGCTGAGAACTTTAAAAGTCTTGATTTAGCGGCTGTAAGGGCAGACATCTATGAGCTGATGACCACCTCTCAAGACTGGTGGCCTGCCGACTACGGTCACTATGGGCCGCTCTTCATCCGCATGGCGTGGCACAGCGCCGGCACCTATCGGATTGGCGACGGTCGCGGCGGTGCGGGCTCGGGCAGTCAACGGTTTGAGCCGCTCAACAGCTGGCCCGACAATGCCAACCTTGATAAGGCACGCATGCTGCTTTGGCCGATTAAACAGAAATACGGCAACAAAATTTCCTGGGCCGACCTGATGATCTTTGCGGGCAACTGCGCCCTGGAGTCGATGGGCTTCAAGACGTTGGGCTTTGCTGGCGGGCGCGTAGACGTTTGGGAACCAGAGCTAGACATCTATTGGGGCTCCGAAAAAGCCTGGCTCGGCAATGAGCGTTACGAAGACGATCGCGTGCTGCTAAACCCCCTTGCTGCCGTGCAGATGGGCCTGATCTACGTCAACCCAGAAGGGCCAGACGGCGAACCTGATCCGCTGGGCTCAGGGCGCGACATTCGCGAGACCTTTAAGCGAATGGCGATGAACGACGAAGAGACCGTCGCCCTCACCGCGGGTGGGCATACCTTTGGCAAATGCCATGGGGCAGGCGAGACAACCCACGTCGGGCCTGAGCCTGGGGGAGCCACCATCGTCGATCAGGGCCTGGGCTGGAAGAATGCCTTCAACACGGGGGTCGGCGTCGATGCGACCACCAGTGGCATCGAAGGGGCATGGACCCCGACACCGACAAAGTGGGACAACAGCTATCTTGAAACCCTGTTCGAATATGACTGGGAGCTGACCAAGAGCCCCGCTGGCGCGTGGCAGTGGAAGCCCAAGGGCGATGCTGGCGCGGGTACGGTGCCCGATGCCCACGATCCGTCGAAGCGGCACGCCCCGATGATGACCACCGCAGACATGTCCATGAAGGTGGACCCTACGTATAACCAGATCGCCCAGCGCTACCGCGACAACCCGGATGAGTTTGCCGAGCAGTTCGCCAAGGCGTGGTTTAAGCTAACGCACCGCGACATGGGACCGCGATCGCGCTACCTCGGCCCCGAGGTTCCTCAAGAAGAGTTCCTATGGCAAGACCCCGTTCCCCCAGTTGATCATGACTTGATTGATGAGCAGGATATTGCTGCTCTCAAGGCCAAGATTCTTGAATCGGGCCTGTCGGTCTCCCAACTGGTTTCGACCGCCTGGGCGGCAGCCTCCACGTTCCGCTGCTCCGACATGCGCGGTGGCGCGAACGGGGCACGCATTCGTCTGGCGCCGCAGAAGGATTGGGAAGTCAACCAGCCAGAGCAACTGGCCACAGTGCTGCAAACCCTGGAAGGCATTCAACAGGAGTTCAACAATTCACAGTCGGGCGGCAAGCGGGTTTCGATCGCTGACCTGATCGTTCTAGGCGGCTGTGCGGGCATTGAACAGGCGGCGAAAAACGCCGGCCACGATGTGACTGTGCCCTTCAAGCCGGGCCGCACCGATGCGACCCAAGAGAAAACCGATGTGGAATCTTTTGCTCCCCTGGAGCCGACCGCAGATGGGTTTCGCAACTACACCAGCGGCAGACACAGCGAATCGCTGGAAGAGCTGCTGATTGACCGGGCGCAGTTGATGTCTCTGTCAGCTCCTCAGATGACGGCCCTTGTCGGTGGCTTGCGCGTGCTAGGTACGAACTTTGGCGGGTATAAGCATGGCGTCTTTACCGAGCGCCCCGAAACCCTGACCAACGACTTCTTCGTCAACCTGCTCGATCTGGGTGTGAAATGGAAGGCGACCTCTGAGGATGAGTATGAGTTTGAGGGGAGCGATCGCAAAACCGGCCAACAAAAGTGGATTGCGACTCGCGTTGACCTGATCTTCGGCTCAAACTCTCAGCTCCGCGCCCTCGCAGAGGTCTATGGAGCTATGGACTCGCAGCAGAAGTTTGTGAATGACTTTGTGGCGGCATGGGACAAGGTGATGAACCTCGATCGCTACGACCTGCGCTCAGTCTTAGCAGAAACCTCTGCGCGCGGTTTCTAACCCTAGCGTGAGGCTGCGCCAACTAGAGGTCAGAGGCAGAAATGAGAGCTGCGTTTCAACTCGTCTTGAAGCGCAGCTCTCTACTTTAAGGCTGGACACCAAAGCTGCCTACAGCCCTGACTCACGGCTGAAAAATGACGGGACTGCCAGACTTCAACCCGTTGAGCCGCATTCAGAGTAGAGCTAGCATCTCGATGAATTTCACTACTTGCCTTGAGGTCTAACGGGTCAGTGCAGCGGCACGAAGCAGCCCTCGAGACTTCACCGAAGCGCTATGCACCGCAACCAAGTTTAGATACAGATACGGCGTTACTACTCCCTTAATACCGTAGTAATAGGTCTTCGGAATGATGCAGAGACTATGAACTTAACCGAATATACTCTGGTAGAGTAAAATAATAAACCTGCATGACGACAGCCTTGATTACCGGAGCCTCTGCTGGCATTGGTGCAGCATTTGCCCAACAACTAGCAGCACATCAAACCGATCTTGTGCTGATCGCTCGTTCCCAGGACAAATTACAGGAACTTGCCAATTCCCTCAAGCATCAACACCAAATTCAAGTAGATGTTATCGTCCAAGACTTGACAGCACCAGACGCGACAGAAATTATCTTTCAAACTGTACAGAAGCTTGGACGATCGATCGATCTATTGGTCAACGATGCTGGAATCGGAGATTACGGTGATTTTGCTGAAAGCGATCGCAATTTCCAGCTTAAAACGGTGCAACTCAATATTGCGACAATTGTGGATTTGAGCCATCGCTTTTTGACTGGAATGCGGCAGCGTCGAACTGGAGGAATCATCAACCTGTCTTCGGTGGGTGCGTTTCAGTCTATGCCCTACTTCTCTATCTATGCGGCAACAAAAGCCTTTGTCCTCAGTTTTAGCGAAGCGTTGTGGGCAGAGAACCGCAGCTATGGAGTGCATGTGTTAGCTGTTTGCCCAGGACCAGTTGGCGTTAAGTTTTTTCAAGAAGCAGGGTTTCCGTCGACCCTGGTTGATGTGGCTATAAAGTTTGATACGCCGATTGAAACTGTTGTACGAGATGCCTTAAAAGCATTTGAAAAGCGAGAGCCTATTGTGATTCCTGGCAATCCAATCAATCCCATTCTTGCTACGCTGCCTAGGTTTGTGCCACGAGAGTGGATTTCTAGCTTCTGGAAGTTGGTATTGGGACATAATTTCGAAAAAAAATAATATTCCCACTTTCCATCTGCACTCATGTTTAGTTTTGCTAGATGATGGCGCGCGCTAGCTCTCTCCCGCCGCCAGGTTCAATTCACACAGAGAGGGGAAGCGTGCATTTTTGTTCGCTACTTTGCATTGCCAATTCGATGATGCGAATGGTGTCCCGCGACTCTTCGGGCTTAACCTCCAACTCGGCGCGTTCGGCGATCGCATCGGCTACGTTTTGATAATAGGCCTGATAACTACCCGCCAGCGTCTCCACCTGCCCTTCTACGTGCAGCCCGTCGACCTGCGTATTGAGCGTTCCCCAGCGCTCTTTTGGTTCCTCGCCCCAGCCGGGTTCAGCCGGGGTGAGCCCGCGCTTCAGCGCCTCCTCTTGCGGGTCCATGCCATATTTGACAAAGGAGCCCGCCATGCCGTGCAGAATAAAATGGGGTTCCGGCCCGCGCACCAGCATCCCCCCCTTGAGAATCACCTTCAGCCCGTCGTAGTGCAGCGTTAGATCAAAATTGTCGATCGCCTGGGCAAAATCGCGCTGCACTCTGAGATCGGCAGTCACCATCTGCGGCAGGCCGAACAAGACCTGCGCCTGATCGATCAGGTGGGAGCCGAGATCGAAGAGGATGCCGCTGCCCTCGCCTACTTCTTCTCGCCAGGCGTTGGGCCGGGAGAAATTTCTGAAGCGATCGTAATGGGCCTCGTATTCGACCAATCGACCCAAGAGATTGGTGCCTAACAGCTGCTTGACGGTCTGGAAGTCGCCGTCCCACCGGCGGTTGTGGTGGACGCTGATCAGTCGGTTTTGCCTGCGGGCAAGATCGATCAACTGCTGGGCCTGGGCCGACGACGTGGTGAATGGCTTTTCGACCACAACGTGTTTGTTGGCGAGTAAAGACTGGCTGGCCAAGTCGAAATGGGAGCGGTTGGGGGTCGCAATTACGACTAGGTCAATCGCTTCGTCTTGCAGGAGGGTGGCGGCGTCTTGCACCACCTCGATTGACGGGTCGCGATCGAGGGAGGGGTCTCGGTGGCGCGTCACAATTTTCGTTAGCTTCAGGTGAGGAACTGACTGAATAACTGGCAGATGGAAGGTGCGAGCCGCCATGCCATAGCCAATCAGCCCAACGCGGATTTTGTTCACCATCTAGCCACCAGAATGTGTGTAGCTGGGTTTCGCCCCATATGGATAATGTCTAACGACCCGATTCAACGGCGGCATAAGTACCAGGAGTCTGCGTCCGTCTGTTGCTATCGGTGGTTAAATCGCGATCATATTACAAGTGCTCTTGAATAAAAGGCGCTGCTACAAAAGTTTCTCCATGAATATATTGCATGGACCATCGTTATATCTGTCAATTGAGTAAAAGCCCAGTTTTTTATAAAGTTTGATTGCCTGTAATTGGCGCTCCTCATCGACAAGGTCTAGTCTCACCTTCTGGTAGCCTGTTTGTTTGGCAAAATCAAAAAGCCTCTGAGCCATTCTCCACCCCCGCCCTTGTCCTCGATATTCTTTGAGAAACCACATGCGCTTAAGTTCGCAACCTTCATCGTTCAGTTTTCGGATTGCCCCAGTCCCTACAACCTGCTCGTTATCTATTAAGACTAAGAACAAACCGCCATTGTCAAAATAGTGCGATCGCACATGCTCAATGTCAGACATAGGGTCATAGTGCTTTAACTCCTTCTCGGTCAAAATGTCTCGCCAAACCTCCAAGCAAACCGTCGTGACGATTTGCTTGGCTTGTTCAGTCTGATGTTGCTGGATGGGTCTGATCTCAATCACTGATGCTGTATGTGTCAATAACTCTACAGAACTGAACCCGGCAATAGCTTTGCTTTTTAACCATCGAGAGCATTTAGATGCTAGACGAAAAGATTCTGCATGTCTGCTCTGACTAGATTGTTGTGCTGAATCTCATCAAGCAGCGATCGCGCCTTGAATAGCCTCCGTTCTTTTATATTTCACGGTGCGGTAGTACCAACGACGAAACCTCAACGAAGGTTCATCAGTAGGCACATGACAGCCTTCGTTTGTATTAGGAACTTCACCAGTTTGTGACTCAACCATTATGCGATCGTCGAGAGAGGCAGCAAAGAACTGATCAAAATCGAAGTTACTCTGATCGACTCCAAGGTTGGGTAGAGCAACCTGCATAAATCGCATTTGCTGGGCATTGATGGGAATCGCAAACAGATGGGGACGCAGGGGCAGGCCACCTAGATCTAGTTTGAGAACAACGTTGTTGGGTTGGTGCCAATCAATCTCAACCCCGTAGGGCAAGGTGCTGAGTTGGTTTGTGACGGTCATACCGTCTGCTGTCGTAGTGATGTTGATCTTTGCGATCGCATTTTGGTGGGCTGGGTCGTGAAATTCGCTGCCAAATGAATCTCGATGGACAAAAGGGATGTGGAGGTAGTCTAGCGAGATGTCGATCGCTCTTGTCCAATGAGCGTTCCAAACCTCATGGTGAATCACGTAGCGATCGTTTGGTTCTAATAGGCTTGAGGGCAGCTGTGGCTCCGGCACGTTTTCGGTTCCTGTAAAGACCCACAGCATCCCTGCGATCACCCTAGTCGGCAACCTCGTGGCCGACAGTTTTGAGCGTTGGGCTGGGTTAAGTGAGTTAAACGGAACATGGGTACAGGCACCATCTGAGGCAAAGCGCCAGCCATGGTAGGGGCATTCAAGGCAGCCGTCTTCTGTGACTTGCCCGCGGGAGAGAGGCACACCACGATGGGGACAACGATCTAGGAAGGCCGCAAACTGATCGGCTGAATGACGGAATAGAACTAGTGATTCGCCAGCTAATTCAACCGCAAGGGGAGCTGGTCCAATGTCGACAACAGGCAATACGGGAGTCCAGAAGTTGGGAAACATTTCAAACACAGCTAAAGTAGCTCCTCAAAAATTCTTGGGCGCTACCCAGCATAAGGTTCTGCTCCTGACAGCGTTCTGTCACTGGAAGCCGGATGATTTTATTCGCTCCAGCTGAAACTCTGTGTAAAGGTCAAGACTGATCTCCTGGTCTGGACGTTCAGCATCTAAAGCAAAATCGAGCTGTTGGATGCGATCGACCCGGAAATCTCTATATGCTTTTCTGAGGATGCACCAGGTGCCAACGGTCCATTTCTCACCCCAGTAAAATAGTCCCAGCGGGAAAACAACCCTTTGAGACAGTTGCTCATTCAAGCTTAAATACGTAATTTTGACGGCTTGCTGCTGTTGAATGCTCTGATAAAAGTCGTTCCAGTGTTTTAAGCTTTGGTCGTTTAGAATCTCGCCCAGTGCCCGAACCGGTGTGCGAGTCGGATCAAAGCTGCTTGACGGCAACACGGCTCCAATTTTGCTCAACAGCGTTTTTGCTGCTGCTGCTAGGTCGGTTCCGGTCGATTTCGATAGCATCTCGACACCCAACATCAAAGCGGCAATCTCGTCTTGAGTTAGCGTCAGGGGCGGCAGCTCAAAGTCTTCATGGAGGGCATAACCGACGCCAGGTTCGCCATAAACCGGAATGCCGCTCAAGGAAAGATCATCGATATAGCGGTAAATCGTACGCACGGAAACACCAATCCGCTCAGCCAAGCGATCTGCTGTAATGGGTTGGTGAGATCTAATAAGGTTTACTAATTGAAAAAGACGGTCAGCTTTTCTCATTCCGTGCGTTAAATGGCCTTGATATTTGAGCAGTATAACGTTTCAACTAACTGCAAACTGGGTTTGTAATACACCACGCTGAGTACAGGAACTCGTGCGCCTAGGATTAGATTGTTTGGCAAGGAAACCATTAGGAAGTTTAGGTTGCGCTGGCGCTTCATTCAATTTGAAGAAACTCAGTCTTCGATCGCCTCAATACCAAGCTGCCTAAGCCGCTCAATGTTGTCTTGCATGGCTTTGAGCTGTTCGGGGGGGTGCCCCTGCCAATCGGTGACCTCGCCCGTGACTCGAATCGGATCGCGGGTGCGGTAGGACTTAGTTGGATTGCCGGGGAATTTCTTGTCGGTCAGATTGGGGTCATCTTCAATTGAGCCGGTCGGTTCTACGATGTAGATTCTGCCGGGTGCTTCGCCGAGGGCTAGCTCGGCCCCCCAGATGGCCGCATCTAAGGTGGCGGTCAGATAGACATAGGCTGCTTTCTTCCGCTTGCCGTAGTTAGAGCTATAGCCGGGCACGATTAGGTCGCCTGGCTTGAGGTCGGCCTTTGTGCCGTGGTAAAAACGCTGCGAATTTAGGTCGTCGATAGCTGCCATTGGCTCGCTCCTCATACTATTCGGCACCGGCGATCGCGATCGCAGCATAGGCGATGCAGTCCTTTAGATCTTCTCGCGTTAGATCAGGAAGTCGTCGAGAATTTTGCTTCGGTTACTTTAGAAGTTAGGTATTCAAGCACTTCTTCAATAGCTTTTGCGGCAGAGCTTAAATATAGCGGCTTGGGTTACTAAGTCTATCGTTCCAAACAGATAACTGGCACAAACATAGCCATGGCTGCGATCGCAAATACGTCAATTATAGTTAGGGCACCTCGACTCATTCGTCTTGTTTTCAAATCATGTAATCCAAATCCCTTGATTCCTCGTGCTTGTATTCAATAGATTTTGAATTTTTCGAGATTTCCTTTATACATCCGATCGCAGGGTTTTGTAATGTTTCTGTTTTCTCAAGGGTTGAAAACGCTGAGTGCTGTCGTGTGTTTAGTGGCGCTTTGTCCGGCTGCTGTGGCCGTTCAAATTAGTCAAGCTACTGTCCCAGCAGTAATTCCGACCGAGAGCAGTGCGATCGATTGTGCAACGGAGCTTGCTCTGTTGGAGCAGTCTGTCGCAAATGGACTGGTTGATCAGGCGCGGCAGCATATCAATGATAGGCAGACCGAGGCAGCAGCGATCGCCCTAACTCAAGCGTTTGAAGCGATCGGGCAGGTGGAGGATGTTGCAGCCAAAGTTACACTGCTTGATCAGATTATCAACAGCTATGAAGGTAGTGCCGATCGTAGTCTGATAGAGCAACTGGTCAATCAGGCTAATCCACCGCAGCAGCAGCAGGTTGCCGCCGTTTTGCCGCAGGCGGTGCAGGTCACGCAGAGCTTAAGCAGCGGCTACAGTGCCATAAAAACTCGAACTCTTACCTCGATCGCCCGTTACTACGGCGTTTTGGAGCAGCCGCAGCAAGCTCAACCCGTTTTGGCTCAGGCCTTGCAAGCCAGCCGGTTGATTCGCGGCGCAGAGTTTCAAACCAAGGCGCTGACCGACATCGCCCAGGTTTATATGGCGATTCGTCAACCGCAACTGGCTGTTCCTATCGTGGCGCAGTCGCTTCAGTTTGCTCAAGCTGCCACCTATCCCGATGTCAACCGCAGGGCACGGTCGCTAGAGCCAATCGCTCGACTCTACGCTCAGCTTGGCGAACCGGATCGCGCCCTGCAAGTCGCGCAGCAGATTGAGGATGCTCCTTACTACCAGTCCATCGCCATGATCGCTGTGATCGATGAATACTTGAAAGCTGGACAAGTCAATCCGGGTGGACAACTCAATCAAGTTAGACTACTCGATCGCGCTGTTTCGATCGCCTTAGATATACCGGCGGATGACCAGAGAGCGATCATTCTCGGTGCGATCGCTGGTAGGTATGCTGAAGCCAGACAACCTGATCGCGCCGCCGAACTGTTGGGTCAAGCCCTAGAGATTAGCGCTTGGGCTCGCACCACATCCGAACGGGAGCAGGCAGCTGTTGCGATCATTGTGCGATATGCCGCAGCGAGGCAAATTGATGATGCCCTGCGTTTCCTGGGAGATTTTGACGACCCAACGGCGAAAGCAACCGGGTATGGCGCGATCGCCTCGCTCTATGCCGAAGCCGGACAGACCGAGCGCGCTCAAGCCACCTTAACTCAGGCAGTTCAAAACATTGCCGCGATCGCAGACCTCAGTAACCGCAACCTTGTCAGACAGCAGTTGATTGATCAGGCGGTGCAGAGCGGACATTATGATCTGGCGTTGCAGGTGGTGCAGACGGTGGATCTTGCAGAAGAACCAGAACAGACATCCGTATCGTATAGTCGCGCTCAGAATCTAACCCAGCTTGCCAATCAAGCGATTGCTGCTAACCGCTACGATGATGCCCTGAAAATTACGCAGGCCATTCCACCAACCTATGTTGAGTGGCGCGATCGCTTATTTTTGCAAATTGCTCGCGGTTTTGCCGAGGCTGGAGATTTTGATCGCGCTCAAGCCATTGCCCAGCAAAATGTTGATCCTGGCTTTCAGGCTCAAGTTTTTGCGGTTGTTGCGGCCCAAATTCAGCTTGTTGCTCAGCAAATTGATCCGGCAACTGAACTGTTCAAGCAATCCATTCGGCTAGCCAACACAATTGATTCTGCCGCTGAAAAAGCCGAAGTACTCAGGGCGATCGCAGCTGAACAATTTAGAGTCAATCAGCCTGAAGCCGCAACGCAGCTCTTGAATCAAGCGGTTGAGCTGGTGAAAACGATCGAAGATGAGGAAAGTCGTCTTTCTACGCTACAGGCAATTTCTGCACAATTTTCTGCTGCAAATCAACATCAGGCCGCGATTCAGGTGACGGACGCTATTCTTGATGCACCCGTGCGTCGTGCGGCCGCTATCGCCGATGCGATCGCCGCCGCAATCGAGGGCGGGGATATATCAACTGCACTCGCCACGCTGAACCGTTTGGACGACCCAGCCACTAAAACAACCCTGCTGCTTAAAATTGCCGATCGCTACACCCAGCTGAGTCAGCGATCGCAAGCGGCAAGTGCTTTGGCTCAGGCCTTCCAAATGGCGCAAACCATTCCTGGGGAGGAATCGCAGACCGTTAACGTTCGAGGTGGTGAGAATCCGTTAACAGTTGAAGATGAGCAAGATCGAGGCAGCTTGTTGGCGGCGATCGCGCTGAAATATGCTCAGATTGGTCAGGAGCAGCAATCGCTGCAAGTCGCTCAAGCTTTGCAAGATCCTGCCGGTCGTGATGCCTTAATGCTGCGACTGCGTTGTTATGGGGCTACGCCAGCACAGTGAGTGCACGAAAATGGTCGGGCCGCGTTGTTAAGGTGCAACGCCACGTTAGGGCACAGGCGCGTCGGGGTTGGCGGCTTCGGTTGCCACGCGGCGATAGACTTGGAAGTTACGCGTTCGGCCGCCGGTGGTGTCTGTTTGCTCTTGTACAACCGCTAGCAATGCTCCGTCTTTGGAAGCGACTCGACGCGCCGATGCGATCGCGACACCACCTGCCAGTGCGGTGCTGTCGAGGGTGTGCGCTCGCCGACGCGATCGCCGCAGCAATCGAGGGTGGGGACATATCAACTGCACTCGCCACGCTGAACCGTTTGGGGCGTTGCTGATTCAGGGTATGAAGCGACGGCTCAAAGCTTTGAAAACTCATCCCGGATTTCGCAAATTCATACTGCCATTCAGCAACGCCGCCTAAGCTACGAGCACGTAGGCCAACACGGCGCGTGCAGCCTTAAAGCAATCTTCTTGATGACCACCGAGTGCACAGAGCCTGAGGTCACTAATCTCAAAGAAGAATTAGAAGAGTTAGGTTATAGGCTGAACGTAGTAGACGGCTGCACAAAAGAGCATCAGGATCCGAGACAACGCGCTCTCAATGATGCAATGACCACTGCTTAAGTAGGAGAGAGCACATGCAAATCGAATTTCCCGACCATTTAGTGCCCACCGTAGATAAGTCGGTGAAGGCTTTGAGTGACCAAGCCTTTTTATCAGGTGAGGACCGAACAGTACTTGTCCTGCTTCGAGAACTGCAGCAAGCCATTAGTGTTGGCAAGAGCAAAGAGGAGTAATGGCTAAAATTATGACCCGCTGGGAGACTTTCTCGTAGAATGCCTTGGGCAACAAGCACGATGGGTACGAGGTCAACAACACCTACAGAGGTGAAGAAGTTGACCTAGCCCTTGAGTTAAAAGGCTACAACCAGGGCACTCCAGAGAAGTTCTACGTGGCAGCCAGCTTGGGCAGCGATCGCAAGCGGCAAGTTCTTTGGCTCAGGCCTTCCAGATAGCGCAAACCATTCCTGGTGAAGAATCACAGACCATTAACGTTCGAGGTGGTGAAAATCCGTTATCAGTTGAAGACGAGCAAGACCGGGGCACCTTGTTGGCGGCGATCGCGCTGAAATATGCTCAGATTGCTCAGGAGCAGCAATCGCTGCAAGTCGCTCAAGCTTTACAAGATCCTGCTGGTCGCAATGCCTTAATTTTGCGACTACGTTGTTATGGTGCTACGCCAACACAGTGAATGCACAACAAGGGTCGGGCTGCGTTGTTAGGTGCAACGCCACGCTAGGGCACACGCGCATCGGTGTCGGCGAACTCAGTCGCTACGCGGCGATAGATCTGAAAGTTGCGCGTTCGGCGGCCGGTGGGGTCTGTTTGCTCTTGCACAACCGCTAGCAATGCTCCGTCTTTAGAGGCGACCCGGCGCGCTGAGGCGATCGTGACACCACCGGCTAGTGCGGTGCTGTCGAGGGTATGCGTATCGATCCGCGTCAGCGTGTGTGCGTCTGGCCCGTCGGCGGGAGCGTCCGGCAAGGCGGGAAGCGGGTGTGGTGTGCCGTCTGCCTGGCCGCCAAAGGTGACTTCGCGCACTGGACCGTTGGGTTCGGCCTGCCAGCGCACGTGCAGCGTGAGCACGCCAGGCGCTGACTCGGCGATCGTATACTGACCACTCGCTGGTGGCGCGGCGGCCTCGTATAGCGACAGTTCGGGCACAAGCTCCCATGTACCGAGGTATTGGCCGATGGGCATCACTGTCTCCAAGGTGGTAAATGTGGTGCGCTCTAACTATAGATAAGTATTAGATTTGCCAGCTAAGCTTTTTCGTTAGGTGGCCCCTAGGGGTTGGGCGCGGTGATCGCGCATGGATGGGTGAAGGAGTTTGTGCGCTCAGGGTAGGTTGTTGGATGAGAAAACTATCCAAGGAGTTGGGTTACACTGGCGCTTCACCTAACCTACCGTAGCTGTTGGTCGGGCATAGCCTAAAAGACTTAATTAGATCGCCTGACGGGTCTTTATCTACCTTTAGGTGGTGGGTTCACTAATCTTAAACTTTAACAATCAGCGTAATGCAGTGAAATTCAGACATCATGGCACGATCGCTGACGCTCTGGTTTATTTGGCTTAGTTTCATCATTTGTGTGCTGTTTTTTGCACCACCCTTACAGCCCGATACGTTGCAACCCCTGCAATCGCTACTAGCTGGACAAATTCCTTCTATCAATCCAGTGATTTTGTCGCTGTTTAGCCTGGTAGGTATTTGGCTATTAATTTATAGCTGCCTTATTTTTGCAGATGGGAGAATGCAGAGCTTGCCTGCCTGGATGTTTATGCTGGCCTCGGTCGCGTCTGGGGTGATTGCTCTCATTCCATACCTGGCATTGCGACGGCCCAATCGATCGTTCTCGGGTGAAAAAGATCCCTGGATTGCGGTATTAGATTCACAGATGACTGGCGTGATTCTGACTACCAGCACGATCGTTTTGGTTCTTTATGCGGTGTTGTGGGGCGATTGGGCTGCTTTTGCCCAAGAATTTATGACGAATCGGTTTATCTATGGAATGACTATTGCGTTTTGTCTATTCTGTGTGTTGTTTCCCTACCCAACGCTGTTGCAGGATGACATGGCGCGGCGGGGGCTGGAGACTGATTCTCAGCTATTTAACATAGCAGCGTGGGTTCCCCTATTTGGACCGCTTGCCTATTTGTGTTTGCGTCCTTCACTGCTGGCGTTTCGGTTTGGCAATCAAGCTATGAGCAACCGTTAATTTAATCGGTGTGAAATCGTTGCTGGTTGACCTGATAGATAGGATGCGATCGCCCTAAGCTTTCGATACACTTTCAACCGTTGACTAACTCAGGCTGGGGTTTGAGTGCAGCCATTGCACACGGATGTTGTGAAGGAATTTTTGCGCTTAGGGCAGGTGGTTGAGCAAGAAACTATTAGGGGAGTTGGGTTACGTTAGCGCTTCACCCAACTTACAAACTCAACAGAAAATTTTACAATGGGAGTTCCGCTCGTTGCCGATATCTTGAAAGGATAGTAGAATCTGCTTGAAGCCTATAATGGTTTCCCTTTTTAGCATGTAAACAGCTAGTAAGAATAGGAATTTTCAATATGGCTTTAGATCAACTCGAGGCATTTTTAAAGAAAATGAAGTCTGACCCTGCACTCAAAAAGGAGGTGATCGGAGCATCAACGGCAGATGATGTTGCGCGAATAGCACTAAAACTTGGTTTTGAATTTTCAGGTGATGAATTACTGAGAATGTCAGGAAAGAACTTTGGCGGAGTTACTGTTATAAAAAGCGTTCTTCCTGGGGAGTATAATTAAGCGCTTTTTGAATATCTGATCATGCAGGGATAGAAAGAGCAAACACCGTATTTGCTTCAAATCAGGAGTATCTTTACCCGCATTATAACGCTCTCTTGAGCAGCTCTTATAACTCTGCTGGAATGGTTGGGTTTCCTTCGTTAACCCAACCTACAAGAGCTCTGCGATCGCACTGATAGTCCTCGCTACAAAACTTTCCAACATTATCAGCCCTCTCCAATCAGATTGTTAGTTTGATTTCAGTATTTTACAGTCCCGCTTCATCAATAGGGACTCATCGCTTCTGCTGATAACGTTAAAGCCGAAACGCTCATACAATCTCACTGCTGGATTGTCGATCGACACACTGAGAGAGATAGGTGACTGTCCACAAGGTGACTCCACTAAATGTGTGAGTAGCCGGGTGCCAATGCCTTGACCTCGATATTCAGGAAAAATTGCAATTCCTAATTCTGGCGTGTAATCATCTATATAGCCATAACCTTTGTTGTTTCCCGTTAATAACCGCAGCCAAACTGCGCCAACAGGCTTCCCTGTTAGAGAATCAATAACCATGAAGCCACAATCGCCATCGCTGCCCCAGTCTTGAACGTAACGAGCGAGTTCAGGCAAATGAATGACTTCGCGTGACAAAGGAGCTTGACCTTCAGGGAGATACAAAGCCTGATACAACATCTCCCATAGAAACGCCTCGTCCTCTTCTTTAAGTGCTCGAATAATCCACGCCATAGTTCTCGCCATGATCATATTGAGAGGAAGGCTAACGTTGCCCACTACCCCTACTGAGTAGACGGAGGTGGGGTGCAACGTAGTGAAACCCAATACACTCAAACCAAGCTTTTAGCTCCTACTCATTGTGATGGAGTGGGGGTTGCCGATCGCAGGTGACGACAGTGAAGAAGTAGGTGGACTCTGGGTATGTGGGTGCGGCGATCGCACATGGATTGGTGAAGGAATTTGTGCGCTTAGGGTAGATTGTTGGGCAAAAAACTAGCAGGGAAGTCGGGTTATGCTGGCGCTTCACCCAATTTTCAGTAGCTAAGGAGTTGTTGGGTTTCCTTCGTTAACCCAACCTACAAAAGATCTGCAATCGCACTCTTCATAGGCCTGACGGCCTAGAGTTGAGCGGGCGCCTATTGACTTTTAACTTCCTTCGTTAACCCAACCTATAAGAGATCTGCGATCGCACTAATAACTACACTTAAATTGAACCTGAAACCCAAAACGGATTAAGCATTTACTAAAGCTTGAAAGCGGTCATCATTTTTCATCGACTCAAACTCAGGATGTTTTAACGCAAACTTTTTATTGTCTGGATCCTGATTGATCGCTAACTCTAAATACCGAATAGCTTCTTCAATATCACCTTGCAATGCAAAGCAGCATGCTTTGCCATAAGTAGCATCAGCGTTATTTTTAGACGTCTCTAGAATAGAGTCGCAGATTTCAATTGCTTCTTTATGATTACCCATCCATGCTAATAAAACGCTTCGATTTATCTTGTTTTGAGTATTATTGCCCGAATTTAGGATTATGGCTTTATCAAAGCTTTCAAGACCCCGTTCATATTCTCCAATGCGTGTAAGATAAACTCCCAAATCACTCAGTGCTTGTGAATTTGTAGGATCTATCTGAATTGCCTTTTCGGAACTCTCAATTGCTTCTTCATATCGTTCTAGATTGGCTAATACCATACTGTTGAAATGCCAATAACTAGATTTTTGGGAATCCATCTGAACTGCCTTTTCAGAACTTTCAAGTGCTTCTTCATACCTTTCTAGGATGGTTAATGCTGTAGCTTTATTTCGCCAAAAAGAAGGGTTTTCAGAGTCTATTTCGAGCGCTTCATTATAATCAAAAAGTGCTTCTGTGTTCTGGTTGACAGACTGAAATGCGTTGCCAACTTTAAAGAATAGGCCGCTGCTAAAATCCAAAAAAGGGTTGTTTTTGAGGAATTGAGCTTGAGCCCTTGCTTGCCGCAATAATTCTAATCGCCGAGTGTCAGAAGAGGCAATTAAAAACTTACACATTAGCCCTGTAAACTTTGCCAAGCCATCTTCCCATATTTCTACTTGAACTAAACATGTTGACAAAGCAGATCTAATTTGATCTATTTTCGCTCTGGGTATGATTTCGTTATTGAACTCTATTTCAGCATTGGGAGGAAGAGTCATTATTATCCAGCCCAATGGGAACATCAACTGAATACTTTGAAGGAATTTTTGATTTTCATTTGGCAAAAGTTCATTGTCTGCAATTTCTGATTCTGCTGAAATTGCAGCAAAAGGAGCCATGATAAGATTTATTTGTTCAAAGTGCCGAGAAGCAAAAAAGTGAGTTAGAAAATATTTTTTGCACTCTTCTCTACGCATTGCAAAGAGTGCGTAATAAATTGCTTCTGCTGTATATTGACACCAGCTCAAATTCTCGTATTTTTCAGGAGGCGCAGCGTCTAGAGAAATCTCTTGATTAGCCTGCTCCTCGAAATATGTTTGCAGTGAAAAACATATTTCCCGAAACTTTTTGCCTCGGTCTGACTGGTATAAGGATTTGCGAATAGCATCCCTTGCTACGTCTTTTAGGCAGTACCATCCCTTGTCGTTGCCGATATACTCAACGATATCAAACTGTGTCAACCACTCGAAACAGTTTAACGTATCGCCAGCCGAAGTTTGAGAACCTAATCCATGCCTATTAACTAGCCATTCGATCAGCGCTTCGTCAAACCATCGGCAGCATGCAGCGAGTTGCACTAATTGCTTCTGTTCTTTACCTAGCCCTTTGAGAAGACGAGCGGAAATTTCCTCTGAGTAGTTGATGGGTTCGCCTTCTTCTTTCTCCTGCCGAATCAAATCCAAATGAAAGGGTAATCCACCAGTTGTCTTTTGTAAGCGATTGATATTCTGCTTGTCTGAGAGGCCAATTTGTTCTAGATATTGCTTTGTCTCTCCTTTTTCAAATCCTCTAAGAGCTATCTCACGAACTAAGCCATAACTTGACGGAATTTCTTTCCAAGTACTTTTTGTGGTTAAACGATAACGTCCCGCAACTGTAATGCGGATTTGATTAGTTTTCAAGCTTGAGTTTGATTGCAGTATTTGGCATAGCCAAGAGTCAACTTCTGTCGTAGCTTTCTCATAAGTATCTAGTATCAAAATCAAAGGCTTGTGTTTTGCGCGCTGAATGACACTTTCGATGAAAGCATCAGTCAATTTTGGCAACGGAGCTTCCATTAACTCCTGCAACTTTAGGTTTTTCTTGGTAATTGGATGCTTAAGTAAAAGATTGTCTTTAAGGGATAGTGCTGCAACCGCTCCATCCATAGCTACATCTACTGCTTTGTTTACAGTTGCAGTAGATGCTGCTGCTGTTAACAAAGAAAAAGAACCTGCCGCAAATGTCTGTGTACCTAAAACAGCCCCGTTCGCAACAAATTTGCTAAGAAGCCTGACTTGATCGATCTGATCCTTGCTAACGTTTTCCTGGCCTTCAATGGGCGTTGTTTCTAACGCTGCAAGCGTAGCTTTAAATGTTTGCAATGTTTCTATAAAAGGATCTGACTTACGTATCAAGTCCCTCACGTCCTTCTTAAACAACCCAATCTCGGGTAGCTGCTTATAAAGCTTCTCCATAATGCCTAGTGGCGTTTCCTCTTCTGCTCCGAAGGAAATCTTTAAGATGCTGGCTTGCTCTAAGCATTTTTCCTCTAATTTGCTTAAGCAGGTGGATTTACCCACTCCGCCAATTCCCCAAACGTGAAACAGTAGTGGAAACTCTTCTGGGGTTTGTAATGCTGCTGTTACCTCGTTTAGTAATGTCTGTTCTTTCTGCCGGGTGATGTGAGGGATTCGCGAGGTCATTAGTTTGATACAGTACTGTGTAGGTTCAATAGTAATTTTTTCATCTATATCATTTTAGACTTATTCTCTCTGAGTGCATTTTGAGGCTTTACCAGTTTCATAAATGAACCACAGTCGCGTAGCGGCCTATAGAAATGTAGGCTAATAAAACTTCATATTCACATTCGCCACTGTCTCATTGTCACGGTTGACGGGGAACGACCGCCCCGCTATCCTCTTACATTAAGCCGTTCAGCCAGAGCGGTGACTACGCAGAACTCGAAAATCTTAGCGCTGCCTGAAGGTGTTAACGGCACCAACAGACAGCTAACCCCGCAAATCTCCGATGCAGATCGCGAGGCTAGGCCTATCGTACCCTAGCCCCCACAGTTTGCACTTCAACTGCGGGTGGCTGGGGTTTTCGCGTTCTGTTTCTTTCCATCACCAAAAGGAAACAGAACCCATGTTTGAATATCTCGACCCCGATGCCAGCGGCGCATCCAATCTTCCGCCGTCTTCACGCAGCACCTCCCAAATTCGTCCAGAGCGGGTGCGTCACATGCTCTACGGCAGCCTGGCCGCTATAGACCGCACCATCAAAATCCTCCACGCCCTCGGCTACACCGACCCCAACGACTGGAGCGACCCCATCCCCGTGCCACCCACCAGCGGCATCGAGCTAGGGCACCCTAGCGAGCCCCAGACCTGGATGGCCATTCTTACCAAAACCATACTGATTGAGTAAGTCTTTTCCTTACAGCTACCGGGTACCTGCTGTTGTTGGCCAAAATTTGCCTACAGGCAAAGGTACTCGGTAACTGTTTGACAAACATTAGCGTTCGCGCAGCGTTGCAAAGCAATCTGCGACCTCAGATCATCAATGTGACGGCTCAGTTTAACGATCTGAAGAGTCAAATCGTTAAACTGACCTAGCAGATCAGCGATCTGAGGGCGCAGATTGCCAAACTGAACCCTCAGATCACCAGTTGCAACCTTCAGCTTGTTAAGTTGACCTTGCAGTTTGCCATTGCAGCTCAAACTAAAGCGTTGTCGCAGACCAGCTAAGGATTTTCAGCGCTGCATTGGTACTTCTCTCGGCCATTTAACCGAGTTTAGCCGCGACTCTAGCTACGGGGATGGGCGTTTAACCCTCAATGGCGTTGCCCATCGTCATTTTGCCTACCCCTGGCTCTAAAATGCCTGCATCGGCTCATCAATCTGGCGAAAATGCCCGCACCCACCCAACTCTGGATCGACACCCTGCCCTCTGCGATCGGCGACATTTTGCTGGTGTCCGATGGTGTGTCGCTCTGCGCCCTCGACTTTGCCGACTACGAAACCCGCCTGCTCACCTTGCTCAGCAAGCGGTTTGCGGCAGTCACCCTAACCCCCTGCGCCAACCCTCAAGGCTTGAGCGATCGCCTCAAAGCCTACCTAGCCGGCGATCTGCACAGCTTCGACGCCGTGCCCGTCAACCCAGGGGGCACCGCCTTTCAGCAACAGGTGTGGCTAGCGCTGCGCCAAATTCCCGCTGGCACAGTGGCCACCTACGGCGAACTGGCGGCGAAACTGGGCAAACCCACAGCCTACCGAGCCGTGGGCATGGCCAACTCGCTCAACCCCATAGCGATCGCCCTACCCTGCCACCGCGTCGTCGGCACCAACGGCCAGCTCACCGGCTACGCAGGCGGCCTAGAGCGCAAACAGTGGCTGCTGCACCACGAAGGCGTCGATTGGGCCAACCGAGGCGCGATTCAGCAAAAATTAGCGCTGGGGCTTTAGGTACATACCGGGGCGACCCAGCCTGGAATAATGAAAGATGGCCGTTTCCCTTGGCGCACCCCATGACGAGTTTTGCACCGGATTTGCGATCGCCCCTCACCCTGCCCGAGATGGGCTGCGGCACCTGGGCCTGGGGCAACCGGTTGCTGTGGGGCTACGACCCAGCCATGGATGGCGAGCTGCAACAGGTGTTTAACCACTGCCTCAGCCACGGCGTTACCCTGTTTGACAGCGGCGACTCCTACGGCACCGGGCGGCTCAACGGTCGCAGCGAAGTCTTGCTGGGGCAGTTCGCTAAGAATTACACAGGGCCAAACCGAGATTCTCTTTGCTTGGCGACGAAGCTGGCCGCTTACCCCTGGCGGCTCACCGCCGGGTCGGTGGTGAAAGCCGGAGCCGCCTCCGTCGAGCGGCTAGGTCGCCCCATTGACCTGGCCCAAATGCACTGGTCTACCGCCAACTACGCCCCCTGGCAGGAAGGGCCATTTCTAGACGGGCTGATGGAGCTGTGCGCTCAGGGCCAAGCGCGGGCGATCGGCCTATCGAATTTTGGCCCCAAGCGGCTCAAGCTGGCCCACCAGCGATTTCAGGAGCGGGGGCTGGCGATCGCCACGCTGCAAGTGCAATATTCGCTGCTGTCCACCTACCCAGTCACCGAGCTGGGCCTGAAAGATCTCTGCGACGAGTTGGGCATTCGCCTGATCGCCTACAGCCCCCTAGCACTGGGGTTGTTGACGGGCAAGTATTCAGCTCAAGGGCCATTCCCCTCCGGCCTGCGAGGCCTGTTGTTTCGCCGACTGCTGCCCAAAATTCAGCCATTGCTGGATGTGCTGGGGGCGATCGCCGCCCACCGCCAAAAAACCTCAGCTCAGATAGCCCTCAACTGGTGCATTTGCAAAGGCACAATGCCAATCCCAGGGGCCAAAACCCTAGCCCAAGCTCAGCAAAATATCGGTGCCCTCGGCTGGCGACTAGACGCTGGAGAAATTGAAGAACTAGATCGGGCAGCTAACCGTAGCGAGGGGCGAATGGTGCAGAACAATTTTCAATCCCGCTAGCCTCTCGGCGTTGCTGAACGGTGACATGAACTTGGGCAAGGGCAAATGGCCGTTTGCCTCTACGAAAGACGTTGAGTTTTGGATTTACACCAAATCCGAATCACATAAACCCGATTCCCCCAAAGGGAAAACTGTAGGGGCGTAGGCATAGCTGAGCCAGAGGCTCTATAGCATTTGCTCTATTCAATCGGCGCTAAGCCAGAAGATTTGGCACTACACCTGTATTCAGCAATCCTGTCTCTCTATTGGGATAGATCTCAGTCGTTTTTGCCTACGCCATTAACTAGAGATTAAGAGTGACCGTAGGGGAGATGCGTGGCATCTCAGCGATCTCGATAATGGTCGCATCAGCTGAGGCAATGAGTTTCTGTCACCAGTTTTGGAGAACACCCATGCTGCGTTACGCATTGATTCTCCTGGTTGTGGCTTTGGTTGCCGCGTTTTTTGGGTTTAGCGGAGTGGCTGGCACCGCCGCAGGCATTGCTCAAATTTTGTTCTACATTTTCCTAGCCATCTTTGTCGTGTCTCTGATTATGAACCTCCTCAAGCGCGCCTAGGCTTTTTTAGCCAGCGAGCGGTCAGAAACAGATGTGTTTGCGCGAATTATTCCCCTTTTACTTAGCGGTAAAAGGGGATTTTTTTGGAGTCCAACCTACCTACAGGTCAACCTCCCCAGTGGACTGTTCGAGTTAGCAGGTTTGACTGTTTACCTGCCGACCCTTCCCCTGGCTAACCTGGCCAACCCGTTAACCTCCCGCTACTTCGCCCCTCGCAGGGCCACCATCCACCGGTTGGGCTTGCTCTTGGTGCGAGCAGTGACCCGCCAAACCCGACTGCCGCTGAGATGGTTAACTATCGCCACCATGCCAATTAGGGCCTTGAGCCAAAAGTAAACCGGCGACAGCACGCAGTAAAGCACACCGTGGCGACGGGTGTAGGTCGACTCCTTTGGACGCAGCAGCATTGCGACCGCCACTTGCAGCACCACGCTCAGGGTGAGCAAGCCCATCAGCACCAGATTGAGGTTTTCAAAATCGAGGTCGCGATCGCGGCCGCTAAGGTGAATGCTGAGCAGCATCGGCACCACCTGCCACACCAGCGGGTAAAAAAACTGGCTGAAGAGCAACATCAGCACCCAGTAGGGCTTTTGCACGGCGTCTAAACGGGGCGATCGCGCCACCAGACCCAGGTGCAAACCCGCCACTTCCAGCCAGCCCTGGCTCCACCGCTGGCGCTGAAACCACAGCCCGCGCAGGTTGTCGGGGGCCAGCTCGGTGGTGACGATCGCCGGGTCATGCACCATGCGACAGCCCCCCAACAGGCCCCGCACCGTAACGTCGATGTCTTCGGTTAGGCGAGTGTGGTGAAAGCCCAGGTGGCGCAGGGCCGAGGTGCGCCAGTAGCCATTGGAGCCGCCAAACAGGGCCGTGTCAGCCAGCAGCGATCGCCCGTAGTGGCTAATCCCGTAGATGCACTCAAACTCCACCGCAATCAACTGGGTCAACCAGCTATCTTGGGCGTTGCGAATAATGTTGCGCCCCTGCACCACGTCGTAGCGGCCCTGGTACAGCCAGGCCCAGGCCCGACTGAGACAGTCTGCTGCGGGATGGTGGTCGGCATCAAAGATGCCCGTCATCTCACCCGCCGCCACCTGAAGGGCAGCGTTGAGGTTTTCGGCCTTAGAGTGGCTGTGGGGAACGGGCAGCAGCACCAGGACTGGGTAGCGCCGCGCTAGCACCTGCAAGCGGTCTTCTACCGGCAGCCGGGTCGGGGTGTTGTAGGCCAAAATAATCTCCCACCCCTGGGACGGCGGCGTCACCTGGGTCAGCCAGTGCAGCAAAGTGTCCTCAATAATGTCTTGCTCGTTGGGCAGGTAGGCCGCCACTACCACCGAGACAAAGGGCACCGAGACAAACGGCGTTGAAACCAGGGGCACCGACACGGGCAGGGCGCCCTGGGGCGGCAGCGACTCTGGCACCATAGACGACAGCCGTCGCTGCCGCACCCGACACCAGCGCTGCAGCAATCCGCGATCAAACCAGGGGTTAGATCGACGGCTGCTGTAGATCACAACGGCGGTTTCGGCGTTGATGATCACCAGACCAATCAGTGAAACGGCCAGTAAAGCCCATTGCAGTATCCCCAGGCTATGACCGTAGTCAAGAGCAACAACGTATACCGCCATCGGTATGCACAGCAGCCAGAGGCTTAACCACAGCAGCCGTCCGGCGTTAGCCAGAACAGGCTCAGCAAACAGCGCCAAGCTCGACTTCATAGGCGGGGATTAACTCCTTTGATTAGGTGGAAAAGCCAGCAAACCGACGACATATCTTTGCCGCTAACAACCATGAAACACTGTACCAGCCCAGCCAGGGTGAGCTGATATAGGTGCCATAGATACCTGTAAATCCCTCGTAAGCAGCTTGCACCTGCTGATTGTCCCAAAAAAAAGTAGATTTTGGATGACCCGTTGGAGCGATTGCTAGTACTGTCACCCTTGGCAACCGGAACAAAGTTGAGGTATTAGGGGTCACAGCTCAGTCTCGCAGGTTACTTTCTTGGGCATCGCGGCGGTAGCGAGGGTCGCGCCAGGCACCGCCGACCCCGCGCAAAATGCCTCGACCAATCAGCCCAATGCCCCGGCCAATCACGTCGGTCAGCACGTATACGATACCGCTGCCCACCAGCGAAACTGCGGAGCGAAATCGGGGGGCGATCGCATCGCGAGCCTCCACTGCCAAGGTCACCGCCCGCTGCAGGCCCGAGAGCTGCTCTAGCTCCTCCCGCCGGGGCGCATAGATCGTCTGGTGCTGAATGCCCCGCTCGGTAAAGCCAAACAGCCGATGCTGGCTCTCAAAAATTGCCCGGGGTTCGTTGATCAGCCCATCCCAGCGGTAGCGCCAGGAAAGGTCGTTGCGAAAGCGCTCGATATCGCGGCTGGTCATCATGCGGCGGTGGTAGAGGTTTTTCTTCATCAGCTCCACGTCGGCGAAATGGTTGAGCAGCGGCTGCACCACCGCGTTGGCCAGCTGAATTACCAGGTGCTCTAGCAGCTCCTGGCTGCGCGCCATTGCCTCGGGGGCCGCAGCCTGGTAAAAGCTGCCGTCAACCACGATCGACTCGTTAAACAGCAGATGTCCTAGCAGCATCGGCACCAGGGGCAGCCGGTCTAAAATTGCTGCCTGCACCACGGGGGCCTCGGTCAACAGGGTCGGCACCACGGGCTGCTCTAGGGTATCGACCTGGAGGCTGTAGTAGCGGCCAAAAAAATCGGTGACGGTGGCCTGCCACAGGTCTTGCAGCACCAGGGAACTTTTCTCGGGCAGCTGCCCGGGCAGCACCTGCGCCTCGCGGAGATAGGCAAGGGCATCTTCAACCTTGCGCAGCACCAGATAGAGCAGCTCCCGCTTTTTGTCGTCGCGCAGAATATCAGACTCTAGCGGCACGTCGCTGGTATTGTCTAGCAGCCCCTGCAGCTTGCGAAACACGCGCTCAAACACCAAGGTGGCCAGATCGCCCTGGTTCAGGGCTAGGCGATCGGCGGTATCGATGCGCGCAATGATCCGTCCCGAAATTGCCCCTACATCCCCCGGCCCCGACTCAGGATTACCCCTACGAACTAGGCTGGACGGCACCTTGCTCTGGCGGGCAGGAGCCAATTCCCCCCACCCCAAGGGAGGGCGAGCCGGGCGGTCCATTGGTGACCCCTGGTCAGAAAAGTTAGGAGTAGCCAGCAACCGCCGCACGAGCCAGCGGGCCGCCCGCAGTTCACGGTAGCGCCCGGCCAGCACCGCCTCCGACAGTAGCGATCCACGCCCGCGCCGCTGCTCGGCCTCGATCTGGGCCATCACCGCTTCAATTTGCTGCACCGACGACAGCCGCGTACGGATGCGCAGCGCTGCCAAGGCATTGGGGCGCGGCGCAGGTACGCCCGGCCTGTCCTCCCGCAGAGTAACTGGGGAAGGGCGCTGACCGCTTGCGATCGGGCGCAGGTCTCTGGCTAGCTGAGGCCTAGGCGCGACCAGTTGTTCAATCAGCCGACCCAGATCGGCCACGGCCATACTGCGGGCGCCAAACCCATCGGCCCCTAGCTGTCGGGTAGCGGCAGCCAGCACCGGTTCGGTCTGAGCACTGAGCACCAGCACCGGCAGAGTCGGGTAGCGCGCTTTGATATCGGCGCAGAGGCGCAGCCCCGGCAGCTGGTCGGGACGACCCGCCCCCAAGCCCAAATCGAGAATCACCAAGTCGATATCGGGGCGACGGCTAGGGTCTTCGGTGGCCCAATCATCGGCCCAGTCAGGGGCAGGTTGCGGAGTCCAGTCTGGGGAGCCGTCCGATCGCGTCTCCAGGCTAGCTCGACTGGCCAAGATCGCCAGAGCATCGTCGGCCTGAGTGGCTTCGGCCACCACGGCGTAGCCTGCGGTTTGCTCCAGCCAGATGCGTAGGCCCAGGCGAAACACCGGGTCTTCGTCTACCAGCATGAGTCGCAGGGGGGCCGTCGTCATTGGGGCTCGGTGGAAGGACTGTCGTCTGAGTCGCTACCGTCGCCGGGCACAGGGCGACCCTCAGCTTCCCAGATCGACCAGATGTAGGCTCGCTCGGCCGTCCAGAGGGCGATCGCCGCTCTAGCCTCATCGTAGAGCGCTCGCCCTGGCCCAATCTGGCCGGCCAGATTGATCGCCGCCGACAGGCTGCCGCCGTAGGCCAGATCCTTAGCCTCATCTAAAATCGGCTTATCTTCGGCAATTTGAATGGTGGACGTCCACTCCTGGATCAGCCCCTGGGCGCGGCTGTAGAGGGCGCGGTCAGGCTCAATCTTATTTGCTTCGGCGATCGCCTCTGGTAGCTTGTCCTGATTGGCTAGGGCTACCGCCGCATCGAGCAGGGGCCGGTCTTCGATCACCTGAATTTCTTTCTGCCACTCGGCGACCAGCGATTGGGCCTCCACCCGGAGGGCGCGCCCTAGCTCAATTTCACTGGCCTTAGCAATGGCGGTTTGCAGCGCTGCAATGGTGCCGGGTCGGGCCAGGCTGCGGGCCTCAATCAAGATGGGGCGGTCTTCAATGCGCTGCAAATTAAACTGCCACTGGGCGATCAGCGTCTGCCCTTGAATGCGGCGGGGTCGCCCCGTCTCTACCCGCTGGGCCTGGCGAATCGCCCATTCGTAGGTGGTGCGCTGCCCTAGCCTGGCTACCATATCGCTAAACTTCAGCTGTCTCAGATCGGTAAGCTGTTCGCTCCACTGCTCCTCTGAGGATAGGTCAGCCTCTGCGTAGGGACTGTTCGCGGGGAGCTGGCTGACGGCGCTGATAGCCTCCATCAGCCCGAATAAATGGCTGTAGCGTGGGGTTAGACCCTGACCCACGGGTTCCACCTCGCTCGCCAGCGCTTGGGCATGGCTTAGGGATAGCAGCGCTTGAGCATCGGGGGCCAGATCGGGGGTGGGGGGCACCACTTTGGCTAACTCTAGGGCACCGGCGCGATCGCCCACGTCCCAGCGCTGGAGCGCTACATCTAGTACGGTCTTGCTCCAGCGATCGACATCGCTTTCTGCCGCCTGCCACACCTGGGTGCGCAGATCGATGGCGCGGGCCAGCACTACCGCCTGGCGCAAATTCTCAATCTGATTAGTCTTTGCTAGCTCGCGGGCCTGCAAGAGCTGATTCCACCCCTGCTGCTCTACCTGAAACTGCCGCTGCCAAAACACATACCGCGTCGTCAGCCAGTAGTCAGTCTTGAGGTTTTTGAACTCTTGCAGGTGGGTCTTAGCCAGCTCCCAATCGCTGGCGGCTAGGGCGGGCCTCAGCTTTGCCTCGATAGCTCGGCCCTGCTCCCAGTCTTGGCGCCACTCAAAGATCACAGTCTGGGCCGGCTTCCGCAGCGGCGTGTTCAGGGGAATTTGATCGGCCAGGGCCACCGCCTCGTCGAGCTTGCCCGCCTGGGCCCAGCGGTTGGCCAACACCAAAATCTGCTCCGAGGCATCCTTTAAAGTTTCCTCGGAGTCATCGTAGTTAGCATGGGTTTTGGGCCAGTTGGCGGTCAACAGCACCGACTGCACCAGATTGTTGGGCTCACCCGTGCGGGCCTGAGCCTTGGCGCAGTAGAGTAAATCGCTGGCCGAATGAAAGGGCGTAATCTTCTCACAGTCGGGCAGCGGCGGAATCCGCGTCAGCCAGAGCAGCGCCCAGCCGCAAAATATTCCCGACCCGGTGAGCAAGAGCACCCAGGTCGTTAGCCAAAACCATTCCCAAGGTTTAACCTGGCTGGGCCCAGGGCGCTGCCGATGTCGAGAACTCAGGGGCGATGAAGCCGGTGTCGATGCCATGACGTCAAACTAACCGAGAGCGAGCAGCAGCATCTCGACTGCCTGGGCGTTGATAACTAGCATGCTCACTGGCTTTGGGAACCAGGGAAGCCAGAAGATGCTGACACATTGTAGAGGCAATCTATAAACTTGATCGTAGATCTTTAAGCCAAACCTATCGGAATTGCACGCTATGGCATACCACACAGACCTACGCCGAATCCGGCCCACGGGGGTAGCCGCAGCGTTTGGCCTCGCCCTAGTCTTGGCGGCACCCGGAGTCGCCAACGACCCCCTGCGGCAGCTGCTGATTAGCCGCATCTGTATCGCCTGCGACCTCAGCGGCGTCGTGCTTACTCGCGCCAATCTCGAAGACGCCGACCTGACCAACGCCAACCTAGCGGGGGCCAACCTGCGCCAAGCTCGTCTGCCCCGCGCCCAGCTAACCCAGGCCGATCTGAGCCACACCAACCTGCAACAGGCGGTGCTCAGCGCTGCTGACCTGACTGGAGCCAACCTGGCCGGCGCCAATCTCAGCCAGGCTACCCTTACCGGCAGCGAACTTCAGGATGTAAACGCCGCTGACGTCAATCTAGAGCGTGCCGAAGCTCGCAACAGCAACTGGTACGGCAGCAACCTCAGCAACAGCCGCCTCGATAGAGCCGTGTTCAACCACGCGAGTCTGTCGGCAACCGATTTGACCAATGCGACCTTTACCCACAGCCAGCTTTTTCGAGTCAACTTCATTGGTGCTCAGCTAGCGGGGGCCGACTTCACCGGGGCCGATCTGCGCCAGGCCCTGATGCGCGATGCCCAGATGGCGGGGGCCAACTTCACCGACGCCGACCTGCGAGACGCCAATCTCAACCGCACCGATCTCAGCACTGCTCGGTTTTGCAACACCCGAATGGCCAACGGCGACATCAGCAACGAGCACTGCGCGGAGCTAGGGCTGAGCCCCGATCGCTCTACTCCCTAGATGGTCAGGCCTAGAGAATAGGCGATTGCTATTAGTTCACGCAGAGCTTGTGCAGTTCGGCGATAATTTGGCTGCGATGGTGGGTTTGGTGGTCAAACATCTGTATGTAGTAAAAGCCTTTGGGAATTCGACGCTGGCGCTGTAGACGATCACTCCGGGTCTCGCCTTCCTCATCTAATCAGCCCTATTCGCAACAGCGGCAGGCTTGCAGCAGGCGCTGGTTAGATTGAGCCCGCGCCATTTTCAGAGTGCAATCACACCTGCGACCTGCAACTGCACATTGACCAGACCATGGGCTCTTGACCTCAGCGGTGGCTCAGGCGATTGCCTCCACCCTCAGCGGCAATTAACACGGATGAAACGCAATCGTGCGAGCGCGCAGCCCGCACGACTACCTAGGGCAGACCGACCTTAGTCAGGTCTAAGCTTCGACCTGCAACGCCGGCACAATCTTGACCGGGTTGGCCAGGTTCCAGAAGTTGGGTGAGGATGCGATCGTTGCCTCGTACATCTGCTGGAATTTCTCAGGGGTAGCATCGCCCTTCACAGTCAGCATCCAGCGCATATCCTGATACCCGGCCTGGATTGATTCATCCAGCTTGAGCAGGCCGCGCACGTCGAGGGTGCCGGTGCTGTGGATCTCCACTTTCTCGAGCCGAATGCCTTCTACAGAGCAATGTTCCACAAAGGTAGTCAGAATGCAGGAGTTTACGCCTGCCAGCAGCACCTCTTGGGGGTTATAGGGCCCATGTTGGTGTCGCCCAGTTCCTCAGGCTCGTCGATGGTGAGTGAGAAGTTGCGGGCGTAGGGCTGCCCAGCCCAGTCGAAGGAGGTCATGGGGGTGAGCGATCGCGTGCCGTCTACCCAAGTCGTAGCGGCATGGAAGGCCATCTGCGCCTGGGCGGCATCCTGCTGAATGGCGTCAACTAGCTCGGTGACGCCGCTGGGGGTAAAGCCATTGATGGTGTAAACCTGCTCGGTCGTAGTCATAATCAAACTCCTTATTTTGAGAATAAAAACCAGTCAAAGCTGTGAAATGACCGCAGCCATCTCGTTGTGTTATTAGTCGTCCAACAAAAACTCGTGGGCCAGGGCCACAATTCGGGCAGATCCTACCGCGCTCAAAGCCCGAACGCTCTGCTCTTTGCTGTGGCGGCAGCGGCTAGGAGCTAAGTTTGAGGAGGCGATCGCCCAGCACCCCCGTTGCTCCCTCACCACAGATTCCCTAGCCGACGCTCTCGCTGCATTTCAAAGGCGGCTTTGTGATACCGAGAGTGCTGAAAGATTCCACCTAGCTGGCCTACCACCGCAACTATCGAGTTGCTGTCTGCTCACCAGGGCTTAAACCTCAAACCAGTCTGGGAGGAAACGGTAAGACTGCTGCCTAGGGTCCGATCACCGGCTTGACTGGCAAAGGCGAGCCCGAGCTAAGCGACCTAATCTGCTAGTATCTTGCTCTGATGTCATCCCCAGCCAACATCCGGTCTGCAAAAACGTGAAAGCTACTCAGTCCCTAGTTCGGGTTTTTCAAAGCCGCAAGATGGCGGCCATTCTGCTGTTGGGCATTGCCTCGGGGTTGCCCTACGCCCTCATGGATGATGCCTTCCGGGGCTGGATGACCAAGGCTCAGCTCGATCTGCGAACCATTGGCTGGTTCAGCTTGATTAGCCTGCCCTACTCGCTCAAATTTTTGTGGTCACCCTTTCTCGATCGCTTCGTTCCCCCTCGCCTGGGCCGCCGCCGGGGCTGGATGGTGATCGGGCAACTGGGACTGGTAGTGACGATCGCAATTCTCGCCCTACAAATGGCCGCGATCGCCCAAGGTCCCTCGCCCACACCAGCTTCGGTGTTGCAACTCGTCGCCCTGATCGCCCTGGGGATTACCTTTCTCAGTGCCACTCAAGACATCGCCATCGATGCCTACCGCACCGATGTGCTGGAGGAGCGCGAAATGGGGGCTGGAGCTGCCACCTACGTTTTGGGCTACCGGATTGCCATTTTGCTGACCGGGGCAATGGCCTTTATTTTGGCCGATCGCATTACCTGGCCCTGGGTCTATGGCGTAATGGCTGGGCTGATGGGGCTGGGGGTGCTGGTCTCGCTGTGGGCACCGGAGCCGGTGCGCGCCGTGCATCCGCCTGACTCGCTAAAGCAGGCGGTGGTGCAGCCCTTTGGCGAGTTTTTTAGCCGCCTGGGGGTACAGCGGACGATCGCCGTAGTGCTATTCATTCTGCTCTACAAGCTGGGCGATAACCTGACGGCGAAGATGGCTATTCCTTTTTTGGGCGACCAGGGACTGGGCTTTTCGGATACCGACATTGGCACCATTCGCCAGGGGCTGGGGCTGGTGGCCACCATTGTCGGCACCCTGGCAGGCGGGGCGGCCCTCAGTCAGCTGGGCATCAACCGCTCTCTGTGGATTTTTGGCGGGCTTCAGGCCCTGAGCAACCTGGGCTATCTGATCCTGGCGATCGTCGGCAAAAACTACCTGGTCATGGTGCTGGCCATCAACGTCGAAAACTTTTGCGCCGGGCTGGGGACGGCGGGTTTTGTGGGCTTTCTGATGAGCCTGTGCAACGCCCGATTTTCGGCCACCCAGTTTGCCCTGCTCTCTAGCCTGATGGCGGTGGGACGAGATCTGATCGCTGGCCCCGCCAGCGGCGAAATTGCCCAGCGATTACAGCAGTTTGTGCAGAGCAACCCCAACATTGCTGCGATACCCGCTTTGGCAGGGGCTACTCAGCAGGGCTGGCCCCTATTTTTTGGCATTACGCTGCTCGCCGCCATCCCCGGATTAATGTTGCTGCCTGTGTTTGCTCCCTGGCACGATCGCGAGGAGGTTGACTAAGGCAGTACGCTTGAAGCAAGACGTTGCTGAAGTGCGAATATGCTCTTTCTGATCGTTGCGATCGCGCCCTGGGTGCTCTTGCTCTACGCCGTGCTGGTCATAGCTGGGGGCGTGATGGGCTATGTGAAAGCTCGCAGTAAACCCTCCCTCATTTCTGGGCTAATCAGCGGCGCAGCCTTGCTCATTGCCTGGTGGATCACCCAGAGCAACAACTACAACGCGGGTATAGCGCTGGCTACTTGTCTGGCGATCGCGCTTCTGATCGTCTTTGGCCTGCGCTTCCGTAAGACTAATGCATTCATGCCCGCTGGATTGATGGCGATTGTGAGTCTATTTTGCGCGATTGTGTTTGGCATTGCGCTGGCCGTTTAGGCCTGAACTGGTGCTCAGGCTCAACCGCGATGGGGCAAAAGTGAGCTAAGGCTGACAAGAAAGGGCGCTAACGTTCTGCTGAGCGAACCTACCAAGCTGTCAGTGATTGGTGGACTGTGCCGCTAGATTCTTGTGGGTGTAGACTAAGGCCCATATTTTAGAATCCTTGAGGAAGTATGACCGTTCGTTGGTCAAAGACTGGCCCCCTGGGGCGATCGCGCTTGAATCGTCTCTCCCGGCGGCGATTTCTGCAATTCTCAACGGCTACGGTGTCTGGTTTGGCCTTGGCAAACTGCCGACAGCCGGGTGCCAACACCCCCGAGGCAGGCAACAAACCCCTCTATATTTACACTTGGTCTGACTACGTTGACGATGAGGTCTACGATCGCTTCACCCAAGCCACCGGCATTCCCGTGGAGGTGCAGACCTACGACTCCAACGAGACCATGCTGGCGAAAATCCAGGCGGGAGGCGCGCAGCAGTTCAGCATTCTGTACCCCTCTGACTATATGGTGCAGCAGATGATTGAGCTGGGGCTGCTGGCAACCCTCGATCACGCTCAGCTGACTGGGTTAGACGACCTGCGCGGTCCTTGGCAAAGCCCCACCTACGACCCCAACAACGCCCACAGCATCCCGCTCAGCTGGGGCACCACCGGGCTGATCTACGACACCACCAAACTTGGCCCACCTCCCACCGACTGGGCCTATCTATGGGAGCAGCAAGACGCCCTCACCGGCAGGCTAACCCTACTCGACGACGTCCGCGAAACCCTAGGGGCGACCCTGGCCTCGTTGGGTTATTCCTACAACACGACCGACCCTGGGCAGCTTGAGGCCGCCTTTAAGCGCTTGCAGGAGCTGAAACCGGCGATCGCCCAATTCGCCAGTTTTGGTTGGGAAGACTCGCTTATCGCTGGCGACCTCGCTCTCTGCATGACCTACTCGCACCTGGGCAACGCCCTTCCCGCCGAGCATCCCAACCTGCGCTACATCATCCCCACCTCTGGCAGCTCCCTTTGGACCGATACGATCGCGATTCCCAAAGCCGCACCCAACCCAGAGGCCGCCTACGCCTGGCTTAACTTTATGCTGGAACCTGAAAATGCCGCCTTTGCGGTGCAGAAGCTCGGCTTTGCCACCCCCAGCAAGTCGGCGTTTGATCTGCTGCCCGCCGAACTGCAAGACAGCGAAACCCTGTTTCCGCCAGAATCCGTCCTCGCCAACTGCGAGGGCATTGCCCCCTTAGATATGGCCACCGCTGATCTATTCGATCGCTACTGGACTGAATTGACGAGCGCTTAGCAGTGTATTAAGACCGGTGCCTTTGCAATGTCAAGCCATCGGCTACACCCGAAAGAGACCAGGGCTCTCAAAGGAATTCACGCGCTAATCAGCGGCGTCGCCCTGGCTTGGAAGTTCGCATTCACCAGCGCATTCACCGCCGCCTCAGGATCCTTGACGCGAAACTGCGCCCCCAGCCGCACAAACTGCCGCTGCTGGTGGCCGCCAATCACCGCAATCACCGGCACCCGCGCATACTTGGGGTCGTCGCCCTGGTTGTTGCGAATCACGTTGCGCAGGCGGTGCTGCTGCTCGATGTCGCCCGCCAGACGCGGGTCTAGCTCTACCATCACCATGCGCACGTCTTCAATCGACTCGGCATCGTCAATGATGAACTGCACGCGATCGTCGCGGCGATCGACCTTGCCCCAGATCATCAGCCGCTTGTCAGCGACAATGTGCTGCCCAATGCGCTCAAAGGATTTGGGGAAGACTACAGCCTCCGACTGCCCGGTAAGGTCTTCGAGCTGCACGATCGCCATCCGATCGCCCTTCTTAGTCACCACCGGCTTGACGCTGGCCAAAATCACGATCGCACTCAGGGTCACGTTATCGGGTTGTTCGTGCAGCTCCGCCAGGTTGATCGGGGCCAACACTCGCGCCGATCGCTGCACCGATTTGAGCGGGTGGTCGGAGATGTAGAAACCCAGCAATTCTTTCTCTTGCCGCAGCTTTTCCTGGGCCTCAAAGTCAGCTACCAGCGGTGCTTTAGGCGCAGTTTCGTAGCCGTTGGTCGGGGATGTGGTCTGGGTATCGCCACCGCCCAGCATCATGTCAAACAGGTTGCCCTGGCCAATTTCGCGGTCCTTGGCGCGGCCCTGAGCCCAGTCGATCACCAGCTCTAGATCCTGCATTAGCTGGTTGCGGTTGGGGTCAAGCTTATCTAGAGCCCCCGCCAAAATTAGCGATTCTAAAGCGCGACGGTTGACGGAGTGCAGATCGACGCGATCGCACAGCTCCGCCAGCGACTTAAACGGTCCGTCTGCTTCGCGGTTCTTCAGAATGCACTCGATCGCCCCCAGACCCACGTTGCGCACTGCCGAGAGGCCAAACAAAATGCTCTTGCCCTCGGGGGTAAAGTCGACTAGCGATCGGTTGATATCCGGCGGCAGCACCTCGATGCCCATGGCGATGCAGTTGCCGATGTGCATCTGCACCTTGTCCTGGTCGCCGCTGTTGGAGGTCAGCAGCGCCGCCATGTACTCCACGGGGTAATTGGCTTTCAGGTAGGCGGTCTGAAAGGTGACAAACCCGTAGGCCGTGGAGTGCGACTTGTTGAAGCAGTTAGAGGCCACCTGGCCATCAGCCAGCAAGAAGTTGTGGTCCTGAGCCACCCCAATGTCGTAGACAGACTGCAATCCCAAAGACTGGCGGCTGATAATCTTGGCCATTTTCAATTTCCTTATACAAGCCCGAAGTGTTCAAATGCCATTCTCATTGCTATGCCTTTAACAACAGTTAACCCCACGTCGCCGCCTTTATCAGATAGGAGATTAACAGTCTTTTTCCAAATCGCTGGATTCTTAGCATTAGCTACAAATTCATGCCCATCGTTTAAGAGCCTTGTGATGTCATAATATTCAACTTGGGTAATACCGAATTGATTGGGGCTAAGAAACACTTGGGCCTCGATATAACCAGCTTCCCACAAGAGCCTGACATGCTCAGCAATAACATCATTGCCGTAACCGTCCACTGTGAGAGGTGAACTAAGCGATTGCCCAACAGGGGTCTCTTCAACCCTTAGTAGGATCGCTCTTATAAGTTCTAGATCTCGCTTCATTCCTAATCTGGTTGTTCTTCAGTAAATTGATCGATCGCATCCACCATTCCTTCAGAATAAGACTCTAGAACAGTGGCACACACGTGGAGATCTGCTAAGGCCTGGGTAAAGGCTTCTTCATCAGAAGCAGAATCTGGGGCTTCAAGGATTTTAATTGCCGTAATTGCCTTCTCAAGCTGAGGTCGGTACTCAGCCAAATATCGCTTGAGTCGCGTCAATGACGATTGCGAGATAGCTTGGGTCATAGCTTAAGTCTCCTTTCGAGCCTGGCAATTTGTTGTCGGCAGTTAGCTACGGTTTTCTCCCAGTGACCGATCAACCCTTGATCTTGTAAAGTGGATGGCTTTTCTTGCTCTTGGGCAATTTTGTTAAGGTGCTCAGCTAATGCTCGCCTGTGCCCTTCTAGTTGTTTGCGATACTCCTTATTCTTACCCACGTGTCTTCTCAAGAATTGGCTACGCTACGCGTTCAAAACGTAAGACATTGATCTGACTACTGGCAATTCTCTATTACGCACAGCGCAGTACCTGCGGCCAGGGAGCCTCGACCTGCTTCAACTCTAGTCCGCGCTGAAAGATTTCGTCGATCGCCATCATTTCCCCGGTCTCGGTCATAAATTGGTGATCGGCGGTGGCGCAAATCGTGGTGCCGTCGTCGAGGTGGTATTCAAACACTTCTTGCTGGCCGCGATCGTGCCATTGGGCCACAGGCTGGGTGTACACATAGCCACTCTCATCCACGCTAAAGACTGAGCAGGGGATGCGCTTCGCTACAATTTCGCCAATGGTAAGGGGGCCATATTCCAGCGTCAGCAACTCCGTGTCGGCGCTGAGGCAGTATTCGGCAAACTTCACCATCTGGTCCCAGAGTTCTGTCGCCACCTTCTTGGCGACGCCTTTCTGCATCGCGCCGTTGACGAAGTTCTCCTGGTGCTTGAGCATTTCCGACATTTTCTTTTTACCCATGGCCCGCCGCAGCAGGTCGGCCTGGCCGAGGGAGTAGCCGCCCATATCCTGGGCAATCTTCATGATCTGCTCCTGGTAGACCATGATGCCGTAGGTCTCGCTCAGAATCGGCTTCAGAATTTCGTCGGCAAAGTCGATTTTCTCCCGTCCGTGCTTGCGGTTAATGAATTTGGGAATCAGCCCCGCATCCAGCGGCCCCGGCCGATAGAGGGCCAGCACCGAAGAAATATCCTCTAAACCCGAGGGCTTGAGATCCTTCACGATCTGGCGCATGCCGGAAGACTCAAGCTGGAAGACGCCGCCCAGATCGCCTCGCTCCAGCAGCTTATAGGTGGCTGGGTCATCCATAGGCAAATCGTCGGGGTCGATTTTGGTGCCGTGGGTCGCCTCAATTAGCTCCAGGGTTTTTTGGATCATCGTCAGGTTGCGCAGGCCCAAAAAGTCCATCTTTAGCAGACCCAGGGCTTCCACGTCTTCCATGTAGTACTGGGTGATCACCTGGCCGTCGTTGTTGCGCTGCAGGGGCACAATTTCGTCGAGGGGATCTTTAGAGATCACCACCCCAGCAGCGTGCATACCGAAGGTTTTGTTGGTGCCTTCAATGCGCAGAGCCATGTCGATCCAGCGGCGGGTTTGGGGGTCGTTGTCGTACTTTTCTTTGAACTCCGGCGCAGGGGTGTCGTCGGAGATCATCACCTTTAGCTTGGTGGGCTTACCCCGCGCTACCGGAATCAGCTTTGCCATCCGATCCGACTCGGCGTAGGGAATATCGAGCACCCGCGCCACGTCCTTGAGCACCGCCTTGGAGGTCATGCGGTTGAAGGTAATGATCTGGGCCACCCGCTCTTCGCCATAGCGACGGGTGACGTACTTGATCACTTCGTCGCGGCGATCGATGCAGAAGTCGGTGTCAATATCCGGCATCGACTTGCGCTCAGGGTTCAAGAAGCGCTCAAACAGCAGCCCGTGGTGGATGGGGTCGATGTTGGTGATTTCCATGGCGTAAGCCACCAGGGAGCCCGCCGCCGAACCCCGCCCTGGGCCGACCGGAATATTGTTGTCGCGGGCAAAGCGGATGTAGTCCCACACCACCAAAAAGTAGGTGGGGAAGCCCATCTGAATCATCATCTCGATTTCGTATTCGAGGCGATCGCGGTATTCCTGGTCAATCTCCCCATAACTGGCCGTTTTCATCCGCTTGACCAGTCCCTCCCGCGCCACGTGACCCATGTAGGCCCCAGCATCCTCATTGAACTCGGCGGGAATGGGGAAGTCGGGAATGCGTGACTGGCCGAGAATGCCAGTGTAGTCTTCGATTTTGTCGGCGACTTCGAGGGTGTTGGCGATCGATTCCTCAATCACCTCTGGCTCGATGTGATCGCGAAACAGCTGCCGCATCTCATCGGCAGACTTGAGGTATTCTGTGCCGCTGTAGCGCAGGCGCTTATCTTCGGTCAGCAGCTTGCCGGTCTGGATGCAGAGCAGCGCGTCGTGGGCCTCCACATCGTTGCAGGAGATGTAGTGGGAGTCGTTAGTGCAAATGACTTTAATGTCCATCTCGCGGGCGATCTTCAGCAGCTCCACGTTCACCACCCGGTCCTCAGGGGAGCCGTGGTCCTGAATTTCGAGGTAGTAGTCTTCGCCGAAGAGGTCCTTATACCACTGGGCCACCTTGCGGGCGACATCAGGCCGCTTCTGCAAAATCGCCTGGGGCACTTCGCCACCGAGGCAGGCGCTGGTGACGATCAGCCCCTCGTGGTACTGCTCCAGCAAATCTTTGTTGATGCAGGGGCGCGAAAAAATGCCCTTACCCTGCACACCCTGTAGGTGGGAGATAGTGGTGAGCTTAACCAGGTTTTTGTAGCCCTGGGTATTTTTGGCCAGCACCACCTGGTGGTAGCGGGGGCGGCGCTGCTGCTGCGAAATGTCGCCGTTGATCAGGTACATCTCGTTGCCGATGATCGGCTTGATGCCCGCCCCTTTGCAAACCTTGATCAGCTCGATCGCACCGTACATCACCCCGTGGTCGGTGAGGGCGATCGCGGGCATGCCCAGCTCCTTAGCCCGCTCTACCAGCTGGGGCAGCTGACTGGCCCCATCGAGCAGGCTATAGGCACTGTGGACGTGGAGACCAACAAAGGACATAGCGCCGCGATATAATAGTACAATTTTACTGTATTGATGGCCCTTGAGCTAGATTTTTCTAGCCCGAAGGCATCCAAGCTGCTCCTAAGGTTAACGGATTATAGAACTACATCTAGCGAATTTCTAGGAAATGCAGAAATATAAACCGCCATATGTGGCGTAACCCCGGTAGGCTGACGGAAACAAGGTATGGGCTAATATTTGACTGGGTTGGCTGTGGTAAAGCCCTATCGGATTAGGGTTCAGGGTTTCAGGTGTATGGTTTAAGGCAGGTTGGGAACCTGTAACACTGAGCCTTACTTGCTTGTCATCTTTGGACTAGCCGACCATCGGCTGGGTAAGCCGGTTATCACAACCTTGTCTGATATCCCTAGAGATGCGCTTGAGGAAGGTGCATAAGGTGTGTTCAGAGCAATGGCACCCAGTTTGAGTCTTCTTAGGGAACGGCTTGCGATCGCTAATTTCGCCGCTGCAACAAATAAAGCTGGCGGTAAAAGCTCAAGTTTGCAGCCGGGTAGATAAACTTAAGCCTGAAGTCTATTTGAGTAGAGAGACTAATTTGATCAGCTTACAGACTGATATGGCTTGGCTGGCACAGCGCTCCAATGGGTAATGTCAAGCTGATACTAAAGCTTACACAGGGCTTAGTTCGTTTAGCACAGCGGCAGCTCTCAAAAGTTTTCAAACGGCCTTGGGTGCGGTGGTATATGCGTCTGGGCCATGGCACTAAAGGTGCGTTCTATGGCTTGATCGGCCTATTTGCCCTCAGCGATATCATTCACGACCGGCCGATAGTATCAGGCAGCGAGGCGGTGCTTGCTGATCTAGAGCGCTGGCCTCTGGGCAGCGCGATACTTGGGCTACTGTCATTTGGTCTTCTAGGTTACGCACTGTGGCGCCTAATACAGGCGAGTATTAACCCGGGTGAGGCAGAAGCGTTGAGCGTCCGCCAGGTGCTGCAGCGCTGCGGCTATGTTGTCAGCGGTCTAACTTATCTAAGCATTGCTCAGAGCGCCGCTAAACTGGCCCTTAACTTAGCTGTCGATTTTGACGACACGATAGAAGATCTAGCCTCCGCTCTGTTTGAGCAAGAGGTGGGTCCCTGGATGCTTTTGGGCGTTGGTCTTGGGGTTATGGCCGTAGGTCTCCTCTATATTTACGGAGCGGTCTCCGGTGGCTACATCAATGATTTTCATCGAGACCTCTCCCGCCCTATCCGACGATGGGCCATAGTCATCGGCAAAGTTGGCATTTCGGCTCGCGGGGTTGGTTTCGTTTTGATTGGGGCATACCTAATCAAAGCCGCCTATCTGGTTGACGATAAATCTGCTGGTGGGCTCGGCAATGTGTTTGACGAGCTAGATGAAGAATTTTTGGGCGAATATTGGCTGGGTGCGATCGCATTCGGATTTTTGGCCTACGCCGTCTATATGATTATTGCAGCCTGTTATCGCCAGTTTCCGACGCTCAATCCTCCCGCTGTAGTTAAGAACAGCTAATCTCTGTGAATTGTGGACATTACTGATCGTTTAACTCTGCGGAAGCTTGCTGGCGATCGCTGTAAGTAGGCCTTGACAAACGATGCTGCAAGACACTCTAAACTGTCGTTACAGCACACTGTCTAGACTAGTCTTACTGCATAATATCGACCGATGAAACATCCTAAAGAGCTAGTAAAGTCGTTATAAAAGTACTTTTAAAGTAAATAACTAGCTATGCTACAGCGACGCAGATGGGATAAACGCTATTGGCTGGCGCTCCTGCTGTTAGTGGTTGCGGGTCTGCTAATGCACATTAGCTTTTGGTTTACGCCCGCCAACGATTTGATGGGGCAAGACATTTACTACATCTGGCTAGAAGGCAAAAGAATTATTGCTGGAGAAAACCCCTACGCCAGAGTTTTGGCTAGCGACATGAGGGATAACGACAAATACGCTACCTACTTTCCTTTGGCCTATCTCCTTTCTGCGCTGGTTCAAAAACTTGGGTTTCCAAAATTTTTAGACTGGCTCTATTTGTGGCGACCTCTTTCGTTTTCGTTTCACCTGGGCATAGTCGCCTTAGCACTGAGATATTTCTATGCGCGAGGCTTGTGGCTACTCGGTTTTGCTTCCGCCACTGTTCTCCTGCTGGGGCGTTGGAGCGTCTACATCACAAGGGTTCACCATCTTGAATTCGCTGCCGTCTTTTTCTTGCTGCTCTCTTTGGTTCTCTTAACAGAAAAACCAAGGCTGTCACTACTGGCCTTTAGCATTTCCCTAGGGATCAAACAGATTGCGATCTTTCTGCTGCCACTTTATCTAATTTACTTCTCGGCCAACGGCACCAAAGGTAGGCGAATTCAAGAAGTAGGCTTGGGCTTCTTAATTATCTTAAGTGTTCCAATTCTAACCTCGCTGCCGTTTCTACTTTGGAATGGCGAAGGCTTTTTGAAATCCATTCTTTTTTCGGCCACTCGTGCGGGAAGTTCGCACATTGAAGGTGCACCTTCCCTTGACGTAATTTTCTCTCAGAACTTGCCCTGGTTGGTGGGTCTCAAGGCTAAGCTGCTGATGTTGTTGCTAATGGGGCTTATTTATCTGAGCTTTTGGAAAGAAAGGATCACTATCTTGGCTTCCTCCGCTCTGATAATGATGGTGTTTCTTTATTTCAACTCAGTGCTGTTTCTGCAGTATTTTTTGTGGCCTTTGAGTTTAACACTGCTGGCTCTGGTTGAATTAGTGCCACCTTTGCCACCGCAAAATTCGGCGAGAATTGATTGCAAAAACCTCCAGAAAAACGACCTTTAGAAAATAGCTATTCTGCCTCTAAAACTACTTCAGAATTGTAGGTGGCCCAAGTTTGACGCAGCCAGGGATGAATCTCGCGTGGGTAGAGTAGCCAGGTGCGTTCATAGGGCTGGCTAAGGGCCTGCACCAGGGGCGAAATATCTTTGATGTCGGTAAATGCGTTGTCGCTGTGCAGGCAAATGCCTTCGTTATAGGTGGTGTACCCCCGGCTCCAGCTGCGGCGCAGGCCGCTGTAGTTTTCGCCGCTGTAACCCTGCTGTTCTAAGTAGGCGCGCACTGCATGGAGAAAATCATTCTGCTGCTCTGCCGCGAGCCGGGTGACCTCCAACGTCTTGAGCAGGTCGCGATCGAGGTAACGGCGGCACAGGTCAGCCAGCAGCGGGTCAGGGCTGTGCCGCCACCGCTGGAGGTGGTAGGTAAACACAATGTCGTCCCCGGCCAAGTAAGTCTCCAAAGACAGCGGACGATCGGGAGTGAGCAGCCAGGCGGTCACCGTCGGATCGGCCTCTAGCTTGCCAACGAGCAAATCGGCTCTAGCCCGCTCAAAGGCCCGCTCTAGCAGCCAGGTAACAGAGATGTTTTTGGGGTGGTTGTACACCTGCACATACATAAAATGGCGCACCACCAGGTAGTGCTCGATCGCAGACAAGCCTTTGTGGGCTACCACCAGCCGACCGCTCTGGGGCTCAAACCGTAGGGCCATGAGAATGCGATCGAGATCGAGCTGGCCGTAGCTGGCCCCGGTGAAGTAGCTATCGCGCAGCAGGTAGTCGAGGCGATCGCAATCCAACTGACTCGACACCATCTGCCACACCAGCGCGATCGGGTGCTCGTGGGTGTAAACCTGGTCCACCGCCGCCGCTAGTCCCGCCGAGTGTGCCTCCAGGGCATCGTGAATCTCGGGCAGCTCGCTAATGATGCGGCGGGTCCAGTGCTCGTGCTGGAGGCCAAACACCTCCTCGGCGGTGTGGCTAAAGGGGCCATGGCCAATGTCGTGGAGCAGGGCCGCCACCAGCACCGTGGCCCGGTAGGGGGCCAGCTCGGGGTAGCGGCGCTGAACTTGGTCAAAGGCGCGACGGGCGATCGCCATCACCCCCAGCGAATGGGTAAAGCGCGAGCTTTCGGCTCCGTGGAAGGTGAGGCTGGCCGGGCCGAGTTGGCGAATTCGCCGCAGCCGTTGAAACGCAGGGGTATCGATGAGCTGAGTCAGCAGCGCCTCGTCGGGGTCGCTAGCGTGCAGCGTAATCGCGCCGTGGAGCGGGTCGTGGTACGAGCGGCTAACCTTGAGCGGCCCCTCCTGGGGTAAGGATTCAGGAAGCACTGGCTAGGACCGTGGCTTGACTTAGCATTTCTAGCGCGGCTTGGTACTGAGGGTCGGCATCGGTGGCCACGGTGTCGCGGCTGAGGGGCACGCTGGCGACGATGCGATCGGGTTTGATCCCCAATTTATTAATGTCGTGGTGGGCTGGGGTTTCGTACTTGGCCACTGTCACCGCCAGCCCCGCCCCGTCCGACAAATCAAACAGCGACTGAATCAGCCCCTTGCCAAAGGTGGTGCTGCCCACCAGGGTAGCCCGGCCATTGTCCTGCAGCGCCCCGGCCAAAATTTCGCTGGCGCTGGCGGTGCCCTCGTTGACCAGCACTACCAGAGGCGCGTCGGTAATCGCCTGGCCAAACGCCTCAAAGCTATCTAAAATGCCCTGACGGTTAACCGTGTAGACAATCGTGCCCTGGGGCAGCCACAGTCGTGCAATTTCAATGCCGGCCTGCAATAGCCCGCCGGGGTTGTTGCGCAAATCGAGCAGATAACCCTCAGCCCCCTGGTCGGCCAAGGTTCGAATTGCAGAGGCCACCTTCTCAGACGCATTGCCGTTGAACTGGCTCAGCCGCAGATAGCCCACCTGCTGCCCCGCAGGCGTTGTCTTGAGCGCGGCTACCACCGGGTTGAGGGTAATCACGTCGCGGGTCAGAGAAACCTGATGGGCTGTAGTCTCGTCGGGGCGACGCAGTTGCAGGGTAACGGTGGTGCCGCGCTGTCCCCGCATCCGAGCAGCGGCCTCATCCAGCGTCAGCTCTGTAGTGGCGACGCCATCGATCTCAAGCACCACGTCCTGGGGTTGAATGCCCGCCTGCTCCGCCGGAGACCCTTCAATAGGGGCAATCACTCGCAGCCAGCCAGGTTGCTCATCCTTAGAAATCTGCAGTCCTACTCCGGTCAACGCTCCAGCGGTGCTGGTTTGCAAACTGCGGTACTGCTCGGGGGGCAGCAGCCGAGTATAGGGGTCTTCTAGCCCAGCCAGCATATCCTGAATGGCCTGGTAGGTGTCATCCCGACTGGCTAGGGCGCGCTCGAGGGCTCGCTGGCGAGTAAACCACCAGTTTTGATGGTTGAAGGTGTCGTCTACGTAGGCGCGGTTCACAATGCGCCACACCTCTGCCACCAGATTTTGCTCCTCGGTGAGGGCAAAGGCAGGGCCTGCTGACACCCCGCCGACCACTAGCCCCATCAGGCAAAGGCTAAGAATAGAAAGACGCAACAGGGGTTTAATCATAAACGCAGGGCAGAGGCAGGCAATAGATTGCAGATGAACGAACTGTGGTGTTGACCGGCGTTTCTAGCTCATAGAGAGCGTGGGTTAAGGATCGACGATATCCCTAGCCATTCAGCCAGCGCTTCACATTAGTTTATTCTGATCATTTTTTTACTAATTGCGCCCAACCGGCAGAGATAGCGTTTTCCTACCGGGTTGTCGAGCCCTGTAGCGAGCAGTTACCTAGCCAGCTCTACGTCACTATCAAGCCAATGTAACGGAATGTTGCGAAATTATGACAGGAGTCTAATTTATCTCCCAAAGCTGGTGTGGGCCTGGGGTGAGCCTTTTGCCCTAGTTGCCTATTCCGGGGATGGCAGGAAGCGCCCCAGGCCTTAGAATTTAAGGTAGAGAATTTAGCGTTGCCATTACGGCTATGTTACATTTTTCATTGACGGCAATTATTGAATATATAGAGTTACCCGCTTCATGTTTACTAAGCAAGTTACCGACTCTAAGGCCTTCCAATGGTTTAACGAGCGGCTAGAGATTCAGGCCTTGGCCGATGATATCTCTAGCAAGTATGTGCCCCCCCACGTCAATATTTTCTATTGCCTGGGTGGCATTACCCTGACCTGCTTCCTGATCCAGTTTGCCACTGGGTTTGCGATGACCTTTTACTACAAACCCACGGTCACTGAAGCATTCAGTTCTGTGCAGTACCTGATGACCGACGTCAACTTCGGTTGGCTGATTCGGTCCATCCACCGCTGGTCCGCCAGCATGATGGTGCTGATGATGATTCTCCACGTGTTTCGGGTGTACCTCACCGGCGGTTTCAAGAAGCCCCGTGAGCTGACCTGGGTAACCGGCGTGGTGCTGGCCGTCATCACTGTGACCTTTGGCGTCACTGGCTACTCCCTTCCCTGGGATCAGGTGGGTTATTGGGCGGTGAAGATTGTGTCTGGGGTGCCCGGTGCCATTCCTGTGGTGGGCTCTACCGTGGTTGAGCTGATGCGCGGCGGCGAGGCTGTTGGTCAATCGACGCTGACCCGCTTTTACAGCCTGCACACCTTCGTTCTGCCTTGGGCGATCGCGGTGTTCATGCTGCTGCACTTCCTGATGATTCGCAAGCAGGGTATTTCTGGCCCTCTCTAGGGTCTAAGGGACGAGTGGAGCCGTTGCTAAGGCAGGCTCCTGGGCAAATGTTTTGAGGGCATGACGTTTGGTTTCGGCTATACCGATTGCCCTAGATGAATGGTTTAGACTTTGGGACTGGCCCAACTGGCTGTAACAGGAGAAGTTTTTTCAATGGCGACCATTAAAAAACCGGATCTAAGCGATCCTAAGTTAAGAGACTTGCTCAAGCAGGGCATGGGCCACAACTATTATGGCGAACCCGCCTGGCCCAACGACCTGCTCTACATCTTCCCCGTGGTGATTTTAGGCACCATCGCCTGCTGTGTTGGGCTGGCTGTGCTAGACCCTGCCCTGGTAGGTGAGCCCGCTGACCCCTTTGCCACCCCCCTAGAAATTCTGCCCGAGTGGTATTTGTATCCCACCTTCCAGATTCTGCGGATTGTGCCGAGCAAGCTGCTAGGTATTGGCGCGATGACCGCCATTCCTCTGGGGCTGATGCTGATCCCCTTTATCGAGAACGTCAACAAGTTTCAAAACCCCTTCCGTCGTCCGTTGGCTACCACGCTGTTTATGCTGGGAACAGCGGTAACCCTATGGTTGGGCATTGGGGCGACCTTCCCCATTCAAGATTCGCTGACCCTAGGCCTGTTCTAGACGGCTAACTCTAGCCATCATGCAAGACCTGCGTAGAACTGTATCGTTTTACGCAGGTCTTTTTGCTGGGGGTGTACTCTTTCGCTAAGCTACGTTTTAGGGAACTCTGGTAAGCGTTGATACAGGAGTGGCTATGGCACGGGTGGGCACCAGACAAGAACATTTGCAGGTGGCTAGCAAGCTGGATGTAGTGGCCCAGGTGCAGCGTTGGTTTCATGATACTTGTCGATCGCTGGAGGGGGATTCAGCTTGGGTGAGCAACCACTGCGATCGCCTGGCTCTAGCCCTCACCGAAGGCTTTACCAATGCGGTACGTCACGCCCACGCCCATTTACCCGCCGACACCGACATTGACATTGACCTCTCCCTAGCCGCCGACTGCGTCGAAATTCGCATTTGGGATCACGGCGACCCCTTCAACCCAGAGCTATTACCCGAACCCCAGCCCGGCGAACTGCTAGAGAGCGGCTACGGCTGGTTTTTGCTACGCCGCTTGGCCGACAAGGTCACCTACCACCGATCTAAGGATGGGCGCAATTGCCTGTCCATCGTCAAGTACGGCACTTTTCCTACCTACTAGGCCACCTTAGAAAATCGTTTGCCGCTGCCCCTGGCAGCGTTTTGGGTAGCTTAGGAAGACTTGGCTGTTGTTGTGCTGTCTGCTATGGGTTCTTCCACTACTGATCAGCCCATTGTTCAGGGGTCCACTGAAGACAGGCTTACTGAAACTTCTACGGTTTCTAACTCAGGGAAACAGGGATCGCTGGTCTTTGTCTTCCTAGAAGTTTTTTCTTGGGAGGGCGGTATTCAGTCCTACGTTAAGGATGTTTTGGCGGCTTACCTGAAGCAGCCTGTCCCTGCCCCCGCCGATGTTTTTCTGCTGCGGGATGGGCCAGATTGCCACAATCCCTACGATCAAACCCCCCTACGGTTTCACTATCTGGCATCGACGTCGCCAGGGGTAGGGCGTATCCGGCTGGTGGCGGCCCTGCTACAGCATTTAATTCTTCACAGACCACGCCAAGTGGTCTGTGGCCACGTGCTGCTGCTGCCGCTGGTATCAGCCCTCTGCCGCTGGCTCAGATTGCCCTACACCGTAGTGATCTACGGCAAAGAGGTATGGGAGCCGCTGCCTGAGCGAGAGCAGATGGCGCTGCGTCAGGCCGACTGGATTTGGGCCAACAGCCGCTACAGCCGCGATCGCGCCTGCATTGCCAATGGTCTAGACCCGGCTAGGGTGTTCATGGTTCCCTGCGCGGTAGATGGCGATCGCTTTAGCCCTGGCCCCGCTGACCCGGCACTGGTGGATACCTACAACCTGGCCGGCTGCCGGGTGCTGATGACCGTGGCTCGCCTGTGGTCGGGAGATATTTACAAGGGCGTGGATGTCACGATTCGGGCGCTGCCCGCCATTTCCGCCGCTGAGCCCACAGTGAAATATTTAGTGATTGGCCGGGGCGATGACCAGCCCCGGCTGGAGGCTTTGGCTGAAGAACTGGGGGTGAGCGATCGCGTCGTGTTTGCCGGGTTTGTGCCTACTGAGGCCCTGGTCACCCACTACCGCCTGGCCGACGCCTACGTCATGCCCTCTCAGGAAGGCTTTGGCATTGTCTATCTGGAGGCGATGGCCTGCGGTTTGCCGGTGCTCTCTGGCGACCAGGATGGCTCAGCCGACCCCCTGCAAGACGGGCGGCTCGGCTGGCGAGTGCCCCACCGCAACCCCGACGCAGTAGCTACCGCCTGTATTGAAATGCTGGCTGGCCACGACCCGCGCTGCCAGGGGGCGTGGCTGCGGCAGGAGGCGCTGGCGGCCTTTGGCACCCCGGCCTTGGCCAGTCACTTGGAGCGTGCGATCGCCCGCTATTTAGTAGCGTAAGCCGCAGCGCTAGAATACAGAGTTAAGGATAGGGCTTAGTCAATCGGTTTAAGCCCTGCCTGTGCCGTGCGGAGAATGCCCCTGTGAACTCAAATCGCTCTAAACAAGTTCAAGTTAACTTTTCGGGCCTGGGCTGCTGGCTCACCCTGATTGGAGTGGTCTGGCTGCTGGGTGCCGTTGGCTTGGGCTGGCTGGTGAAGTCGCTGGCGGTGCTGGTGGTGTTGCTGCTAGTGGCCCCGGTGCTGGGGTTCATTGGGCTGCGGTTTTGGCTGCGGCGCAACCTGGTGCAAGGTGCCTGTCCGGTGTGTGCCACCAACCTGACTGGGATTAAGGGGGCCGAGACCCGCTGCCTCAACTGCGGCACCCCTCTCCACACCGAGATTGACGGGTTCTCACGGGTGGCAGAGGCAGGCACTATCGACATCACCGCCGTGGATGTCACCGTTGAGGCAAAACCCGTCTTGCCCGAGGGAGACCAACTCGGTGACGGATAACCGCTATGTCGAAGTGAGTCTGTGTTGTTAGGATAGATACATAACCCTAGATCACCCTGGACCCCATTCCTATGCCCGCCGCTATTCAAGTCGAAAAAACCAAGCTCAAGCAGCCGCCTCTGGAAATTCACACTTTGGGCGATCGCGTGCTGCGCCAGCCCGCCAAGCGGGTGGCCAAGGTCGATGATGAAATTCGCGCCCTGGTGAAGGAAATGCTGCAAACCATGTACAGTGCCGACGGCATTGGTCTGGCAGCGCCCCAGGTGGCGGTTAACAAGCAGCTGTTGGTCGTCGATATCGACCCCGAAAACGCTGCTAATCAGCCCTTGGTATTAATCAATCCCCAAATCGTCAAAGTTTCTAAAGACATTGCTACCGGGCAAGAGGGCTGCCTCAGCATTCCCGGCGTTTACCTTGACGTAGTTCGCCCTGCGGCGCTCGAAGTTTCCTACAAAGACGAAAACGGTCGCCCTAAAAAGCTCCAGGCTAGTGAGCTGCTGGCCCGCTGTATTCTCCACGAGATGGATCACCTGGCTGGGGTGCTGTTTGTTGACCGGGTGGACAACGCCTTGGCCCTCAACCAGGAGCTGAAAAAGAACGGCTTTTACGCCAAAGACGTGCAGCCGATCACAGCCCACTAGTTGCGTTAGGGCGCTTTAGAGCCGTGGTATGCTGCCTCGTTAGGGCCAGGAAATTGGCCCCCTTAGCCGTTTAGGAGAAACCCTGTGACCCCCAAGAGTGGCCTGTTGTTGGCTGGTTCCTGCGTTGCTGCGATCGCCGCAGTGGGCTCTATCTTTGAGCTATCCTCCGGTAGCCCCGACTGGGGCACAGTGCCCACCACCGTCATTCTCGGTCTCTGCGTGCCGCTGGTGGGGGTTCTGTTTTACGCGGCTGTCAAAGACGCTAAAGCCAACCAAGAGTAATTCAGCGCTAGAAAGATGGTTTGAGCCATCTGTTCTGAGTGATCCTGCTGATTTTTGGCATCCTTCCTCTTCAAGCAGCGTCTACTATAGAAACCATTGAGAGAGGACGGAGCTATGGAGCCGAACCGAGAGATCCCTTTGCTGACCCGGCGATCGTTGCTGGCTGCCACCGCCGCAGGCTCTATAGCTGTGTTGCTGAGCCGCCCGGCCCAGGCCTACGATGTCGCGCTCAACCCCACGGCTCCAGAGCTGGGCGACACCATCTCCGTCATCGTCACCCCCAGAGACCCGGCTGCTACGACGCCCCCTAAGGTGACGGTCAATGACAGCCTTGAATACCCTACTTTTCCCATCAGCGGCAATCGGTTTCGAGCGTTGGTGCCCACTAGCCCGCTGAATCCTCCCGGTCGCATGGTGATTCGGGTGATCGGCAGTGAAGAAACCCGCAACTTGGCGGTGGGGCTCAAAAACCGGGACTTTCCCACCCAGCGCATTACCCTGTCGCCTAGTCAGAGTGACCTGGGTACCCAGCACGAGTTCGACCGGGTCGCAGCATTTAAGAACATCGTCAGCCCCGAGCGCTACTGGAGTGGGCCGCTGGTGCGCCCCAACGAGGGCCGTACCAGCACTCAGTACGGCGTGCGCCGCTACTACAACGGCGTCTTTGCCCAAGACTACTATCACCGGGGCCTCGACTACGCCTCTCCCACTGGCTCGCCCGTGGTGGCCCCTGCTGCCGGACGAATTGCTTTAGTGGGACGGTCGTCTGACGGATTTGAGCTGCACGGCAACACTGTCGGCATCGACCATGGCCAGGGGGTGCTCAGCATTATGATTCACCTCAGCCGTATCGACGTCAACGAAGGGATTATGGTGCAGCCAGGGCAGGTGGTTGGAGCCGTGGGCAGCACTGGCGCGGCCACCGGACCGCACCTGCACTGGGGGCTGTATGTCCATGGCGTGTGTGTGGACCCAAACCCGTGGCGCGATCGCGGCTTTGAGTAGGGCCGGTGAGCGAACGTGCCACTGTAGGGTGGGCAGGTCGGCAGGTAAATGTGCTGCCGTAGGGTGGGCACTGCCCACCACCTAATACAGAGTTTTTGAGCGATCGCCCCATGAATAATCCCATCAGCAGCTACGAGATCTTGGCCCAAACCCAGCGGCAGCGGGTGAGCGACGGTGAGACGGTATCGCTGCTGAACGGCTGTGAAGGCTCAACCCAAATTTTGGTGCTGGTATGGCCCCAGCTAGGCGACTTCGACAGCTTGGAGTACGCCTGGTGGTTGCAGCGAGAGGCCAACACCCTGCGTCAGCGAGGGATTGCCGTACGGGCAGTGGGCATTGGCGATCGCGCCTCCGGCCAAAAATTCTGCGCCTATACCGGATTCCCTGCCGCATCTCTATTCGTCGATGAAACCACCGCTCTGCACCGCGAGCTGGGCTTATATCAGGGGCTTACTCTTAACCCACCGGGCTTACAGCCTGGGCCAGCTGCTTGGCTGAACTTGAAACTTGATGTTGATGTGTGCGGGTATTGCCAGTCCAGGGACACTGAGAGAAGTGCTGCGGGGCTATACGGGCGATCGCCGCGCTCCCCAACTCATTGGTGACGACGAAGTGGTCAAAGCCGGACCACTGCCGCCGCTGACCGGCAAAGCCTTTAACCTTGTCGGCGGCAGCGGCTTTCAGCGCCCCATAGAACTGGCTACTCTGCGCCTGCGCAACATGACTGAGGTGCTGAGTAACTGGAGCACCTACGTGCCTAACGCCGCCTACCTGACCCAGCGAGGCGGCACCTTTTTGTTTGATGGGCAGGGGAATTTGCTGTACGAGCATCGCGATCGCGGCATTCTCGGCTTTGCTGAGACCATGGCTAACCCCCTTGCCTTTTTAGATGACCTTGCCCCCGTGGTGAACAGGCTCTAGCGATCGCTCACGTGAGCTAGCAGCAGCCGTCCTGATAATCTTGAGGTTTGCGATCGATAGGTGGCCGTGGTTGAACCCCTAGAACAGCTGCTAGAAGAGATTGTCCTCCTCACTATGTTTTGCCTAGAGGCAATCTCGGTGCTGTGCGTTGTGGTCGGGCTATTTAAAACTGCCCTCCTAGCTGCCCGCCTGAATCGTCAGCACCGCGGCGACGAGTTTCCTTTCAACCAGGTGCGGCTGCGGTTTGGGCTGTGGCTCGCCCTCGCCCTGGAGTTTCAGCTGGGGGCCGACATTCTCTCCACCACCGTGGCTCCCACTACCCAAGAGCTGATCAAACTGGCGCTGATTGCGCTCATCCGCACCTTCTTGAACTACTTCTTAGGCCGGGAGATGGCCACCGAAATGGCCCTAGCGCGGGAGCAGCGCCAGTTAGACAGAGACGCTGGGGAGTGACGTGAGGGAGTAGAGGAAGGTGAGGAGATAATGAGGGTGGTGCGGGGGGATTTTGAGTTTTGAGGTTACACCTAAAGCCAAAAATTCACAACTTAAAATTAAACACTCACAACTCTTTTCCCCATCACTCCTAGCCCCCCATCTCCTCATCCTCCTCACCCAGGGCCGACGGTTTCGGTCGCAGCGACAAATTCTCTAGCAGAACCTTATCTACCCGACGACCGTCCATATCGACCACTTCAAAACGCAGCCCTTCCCACTCAAAGGAGTCGCCTGCGCTGGGAATACGGCCCATGTGGCGAATAATAAAGCCCGCTAGGGTGTGGTAGTTGTCTTCGTCCTCGGTCAGTTCTTCGCGGTTGAGTAAGTCTTTGAGGTCATCCACCGGCATTAGCCCGTCGAGCAGCCAGGAGCCATCTTCCCGCAGGGTCATCATCGGGTCATCGGCATCTTCCAGGGAAGGCAAATCGCCGACGATCGCCTCTACCACGTCATTGAGAGTGACTAGCCCCTCAACGCCGCCGTACTCGTCGAGCACCATGGCGAAGTGGGTACCCGACGACTTAAATAGCTCTAGCACCTTGAGCACGTAAGTGCTCTCGGCCACAAACAGCGGCGGTTGTACCAGGTTAAGGAGCGCTGTCGGCTCAGTGTTTTGGCTAAGGTAGTTGGGCAGCAGCGCCTTAAGCGATACCACTCCCACGCAGTCATCAATGCTGTCGTTGCACACCGGAAAGTGGGAGTGGGCACTCTGCATGACCAGCTCGCTGTGCTCGGCGAAGGAGGCATCGACATTGAGCCATTCAATGTCGGTGCGGGGAGTCATGATCGCGCGAATGGGGCGATCGCCCAGTTGCAGCACCCGGCCCATCATTTCCTGCTCAACCACCTCAAAGGTTCCTGCCTCAGTGCCTTGGTCGATGAGCAGGCGCAGTTCTTCTTCGGTGATAGCTGCGTCAGGACGTTCTTTGAGGCCCATGAGATTGACTAGAAAGCTAGTGGACATGCCCAGCAGCAACACGAAGGGGGTCGCCAGTCGAGACAGGCTCTTCATCGGCCCAGCGACCTGACAGGCGATAGACTCGGGGTAGCTGAGGGCAATGCGCTTGGGCACCAGTTCGCCCACCACCAGCGATAGGTAAGTAATTAGCCCCACCACGATCGCCAAACCGAGCACATCGCTGTAGGGAGCCAGGGCGGGCACCTGATTGAGGATCTGACTCAGGCTGGTGGCCACGGTAGCCCCCCCCAGGGCACCGCTGAGAATGCCAATCAGCGTAATGCCAATCTGCGCGGTCGATAGAAAGTCGTTGGGGTTGTTGGCCAACCTAAGGGCCAGCCGTGCCTTGGCGTTACCTCGCCGAGCCTGGTGTTCTAGTCGAGCCTTGCGAGCCGACACCAGGGCGATTTCTGACCCTGAAAATACCCCATTGGCCACAATCAGCAGAAAAATGAACACACTTTTGAGGGCAATATCGGTCATAGGGGGAGGTTAACGACGAAAAAGGAAGACAACAGTGAGCTAGCCTAAACTACAAAACCGTATGACATCTATAACAGGTTTACTACTCTGTATTGAATGGCATATCCGCCTGCTGTGGTAAAACGATTTAGTTGCTGGCTCCCTATCCTATCGCTGAGCTGTTTTGCTGACTGTCAATCGTATACTGCCCCCCGATAGGGCTGCCCCTGTGCTAGCTACTCTGTCGCTGACGGCGAGCGATCGCGCCAAATCGCGCCATCGCTTTACCGCAGACGATGGTACCGCCGTCTACCTCAACCTGCCGCGCGGCACCGTACTGCGCGGGGGCGATCTGCTAGAGGGCGACGCTGAGACAGTCATTCGCATTGTGGCTAAGCCAGAGCCGGTAGTGGTGGTCAAGGCCCCCTCCAGCTTTGACCTGATGCGGGCCGCCTACCACTTGGGCAACCGCCACGTCTCGTTAGAGCTGGCTCCAGATAGCCTCAAACTAGAGCCCGACCCCGTACTCGAAGCCATGCTGCAACAGCTGGGTAACTTAGAGCTCACCATCGCTACCCTGCCCTTTGAGCCCGAGGCTGGGGCCTATCGCACTGCCACACCTAGCCCTTACGGCCACAGCCATGACCACAACTAAGGCCCAAGCCCTGCTGCGGCTGCTACAGCTCACTAGCCCAGCCTTGCCGGTGGGGGCCTACAGCTATTCTGAAGGGCTAGAAACCCTAGTCGAGCAGGGAGTGATTGCAACCTCTAACGACATGCTGCACTGGCTTACCCAAGAGTTGACCTACGGCCTGGTCGTCCTTGACGGTGCCGCTGTGGGACTCGTTCATAGCGCTGCTACCCAAGCTGGTTTGGAGGCCCAACCGGAGTTCTCCACCGCTGAGGCGATCGCCCAGCTCAATCGCCAGCTCTCGGCCCTGCGCGACAGCGAAGAAACCCGTCAGCAGAGCTGGGATATGGGCCGCGCCCTGGTACGCATGGGCACCCATCTACACCCTGACCTCAAGCCCTGGTTTAGTGCGGCGGGCAGCCCCTGCAACTTTGCCGTAGCCTTTGCCCTAGTGGCCGCCCGATGGGAAATTGATGCCTCGTCAGCGGTGCTGGGCTATCTGCACAGCTGGGCCGCTAACCTGGTGACCAGTGCTGTCAAGCTGATTCCCCTCGGGCAAACCGTGGGGCAGGAGATGCTGCTAGAGCTGTACCCCGTGCTGGAGAAGGTCTGCGATCGCGCGATCGCCACCCAGACCCTAGACGAACTCTCCCTCAGCAGCTGGGGCACATCGCTAGCCACAATGCAGCACGAAGTCCTTTACACCCGCCTGTTCCGTAGTTAGAAGCCGTTTTAGGGGCAGAGGCCAGAGTTCAAGGTCTCACCTGAACCTCTAAACCTTGGCATCCGGCTCTACCCAACGCCCATCAGCCTTGATCAGGTTTATTAACTCAGCCACGCCCTGATCCTCGGGCACCTTCTTAATCTCGTCGCGGCCCCGATATAGCGAAATATAGCCAGGGGTTTTGCCCACGTAACCGTAGTCGGCATCGGCCATTTCACCCGGCCCGTTAACGATGCAGCCCATCACCGCAATATCTAACCCGGTGAGGTGCTTGGTGGCCTCACGCACCTCGTGGAGCACGTCTTCAAGGTTAAACAGGGTGCGCCCGCAGGAGGGGCAGGCTACATACTCCACCATGGTTTTGCGCAGCCCCAGGGCCTGCAAAATGCTGTAGCACACGGGAATTTCTTTTTCGGGTGCTTCCGTCAGCGAGACGCGAATGGTGTCACCAATGCCCTGAGCTAGCAGGGTGCCAATGCCAGCGGTGGACTTAATCCGGCCATATTCCCCATCGCCCGCTTCGGTAACCCCCAGGTGCAGCGGGTAGTCCATACCCAGCTCATCCATGCGGTGGCACATCAGCCGGTAGGCGGCCACCATTACCGGAACTCGCGATGCCTTGAGCGAAATTACTAGGTTGCGGAAGTCGAGGGATTCGCAGATGCGGATAAACTCCAGGGCGCTCTCCACCATGCCCTCAGGGGTGTCGCCGTAGGTAAACAGCATGCGCTCGGCCAGCGACCCATGGTTGACACCAATGCGCATCGACTTACCCTGGTCGCGCAGAGAGACCACTAGGGGCTCTAGGGTTTCGCGAATCTTAGTGCCAATGTCTTCGAACTCAGTCTGGGAGTAGCCAGTGCGGCCCGCCTGGGGCTTTTCAAACACGTAGAGGCCGGGGTTAATGCGCACCTTGTCCACATGCTTGGCCACTTCCAGGGCAATTTTCATGCCGTTGTGGTGCACATCGGCCACCAGGGGCACGGGTTGGTAAGTGTCTTCTAGAATTTTGCGAATGTCGGCCAGAGCCTTGGCGTGGGCCATGCTGGGCACAGTGACGCGCACAATCTCGCAGCCGATCTCGTGCAGGCGGCGAATGGCGGCAGCGGCGCCTTTGATATCCAGGGTGTCTTCGTTGATCATCGACTGCACCACTACCGGGTGGCCACCGCCGATGATGACGCTGCCCACGGGCACCGGGCGAGTCTGGCGACGGTGAATGGTGGTGTCGAAGGGGTCGAAGGCGTTAGATACAGAAGCCTGGGAAACGGGATTGGGAAGCGTTTGCATAGCCTGGGCTCAATGGTTGCCGGTGCTTAGTTGTAGAGAGTTAGGGCGATTATCTGGGCCGGTGCTGACCCTCGCACATCCACCTCCCAGAGTGCCACAGAATGGCTGCTAGGGGATGCTAGAGCGGCAAAAACGGCCTCAGAATTATAGAGAAATGTGCTGCTCGCTGCTTTGACCTCAAAGCAGCGGCTGCACCCCTCGATAGGTCTCAATGTCGATCTGCTGAAGCCGTTCGTAGGCGCGATCAATGGTGCGCTGCCCTCGCAAAGAGCCCGTGCTTGCTCCCGGACAGATGTGGGCCAGCGTTTCCCTCGAAAAGCGAGTTTTTAGCGCCTCTACCTGCTGGAGCTGGCGGGGCCAGTGAAAGGTTTTGGACAAGCGCAGCGGTTCTGGCTCACCCGTTCGGCTGGGTAGCAGGTGCCGCCCGGTAAACAGCACGCCGCCGTAGGCGCGGTAATAAAGGCAGGCTGACCCCGGCGAGTGGCCCGGCGTCCAAAAGGCCTCTAGCTCGGGGCTAAATTCAAACTTGTGGTGAAAGGGTGTTGTGGGAGTATCTGGCAGCAGGTAGGCCTCCTGCTCTTGCATCACCACCTCGCAGTCCAGGGCTTTTTGAATCGCGGCGGTCCGACCAAGGCTGCCCCGGTGGGTAACGAACAGCCGTTGCACCCCACCCTGAGCCGCCAGCCAGGCGCGATTTTCCTCATCCCAAGCTGGGACATCAATCAGTAGATTGGCGGGCAGCCCCTCCGCTGTCTTGTTTACAATGAAGTAAGCAGTAGCTCCCTGGGTGTCGCGGTTGGGGGCGAAAGCATAGACGGTGTCAAACACCGGGCGCGGAGCCTTGGGGCTGGAGGATGAAGCCGGCGCTGAAGCTGCTGTCATGAAGGCGGGGAAGGGGTGAGAAAAACCGTTGAGACGCCTATACTAGCTGAATCGCGCCCCCGTCGCCTGGGCTAATTTTGTTGGGTCAACCGCCTAAAAACGGTGATTCTGGATTCGATCGTTGCACTCCACTGGCTCCTCGATGGTGTTTTTCTGGCTTATAGTTCTTGGTCTGCTGACCTATGTGCTGCTTCAGCGCAGCGTTAGCCGCATCACTCGTACCCCTGTGTGGCTGTTGTGGCTAGTGATGATGCTGCCAGCGTTTATTTTGACCGCTTGGGTGCTGGTCAATGGCAGTGAAAAGCCCGCCCCCACGGCCCTATTGTTGGGTCTGTTTATTGCCTGCCCGATTCTCTACTGGGCGCTGATTGAAAAGGGGCGCATTGCCCTACCAAAAACGGCTGAGGCCGAGGGCGCGGCCGCTGACGCTAAGCCACTGGCACCACCCAAGCCCGCCCTGCGCCCTATCGACAAAGATGAAGAAGCGATGCTTCAGGGCTGCTTCCCTTGGTCGGTATATTACCTGCAAAATATTGAGTACCGCCCCCAGGCAATGATTTGCCGGGGACAGCTGCGGTCTACGCCCACCTTGGCCTACGACACTGTGCGGGAGAATATTCGCCGCCACTTTGGCGATCGCTTCCTAGTCCTCTTTCAGGAGGGTCTCCAGGGCAAGCCGGTGTTTGCCTTGGTACCCAACCCTCAAGTGGAGAAGGGCGATCGCAGCAATCAAACCCTGACCCGTCCCGGTCTAGCTCTGGGGCTTCTGCTCGTCACCCTGTTTACCACCACCGCCGTGGGTACCTACCTGGCGGGCGTCACCGAAGAACAACTCCAAGCCGCGCCCGCGTTGATCTTGCAGGGCTTGCCCTACGCCCTAGGGCTGCTGGTCATTCTCGGCTGCCACGAGATGGGCCATTACCTGGCGGCTCGCCGCTACAAAATGCGGGTCACGCTGCCCTACTTCATTCCGGTGCCGTTTTTCTTAGGCACTCTGGGGGCGTTCATTCAGATGAAGTCGCCCGTGCCCAACCGTCGCGCCCTGTTTGATGTGGGCATTGCTGGGCCTTTGTCGGGGCTGGTAGTGGCGGTACCGCTGCTGCTGTGGGGGCTCAGCCAGTCCACCATCGTGCCCATTCCCGAAACTGGCTCTAGCCTGCTAAATTTTGAGGCTCTAGATCCCAAGGCGTCGGTGATGCTGACGCTGCTCTCGAAGCTGGTGCTGGGGTCAGCGGTGGCAGCTGACGAGGCGATTCATCTGCATCCGATCGCGATCGCGGGCTGTCTGGGTCTGGTGGTGACTGCTCTCAACCTCATGCCCGTGGGCCAGCTCGACGGTGGCCACATCGTCCATGCCATGTACGGCCAGCGAATTGGCGGCATCGTAGGCCAAGTGGCTCGACTGCTGGTGTTTGGTCTGGCCCTGGTGCACCCTGAGCTGATGATCTGGGCGATTTTGCTGTTCTTTATTCCAGCGGCAGACCAGCCCGCCCTCAACGATGTCAGCGAGCTAGACGACCGCCGCGACATGCTGGGGCTGGTGGCCTTGACACTGCTAGTTATGATTGTGCTGCCAGCGCCGGGCATTCTTACCCGGCTGCTGTATTAGCCCCAGGGCTGCCTGTTGTTCTGGTAACCGCCATGTCCCAAGACCTGACCCAGTGGATTACGGAAGTGCGCACCCTCCAGCGGCAGCTAGCCGACACCCAAAAAGAGCGCGACCAGGCTTATAACAGTGCTGCTAATTGGCGTCGTCTCTACGAGACTGAAGCCCGTCAGCGGCGCGAAGAGACCGCAGAGTTTCAGGCCCAGATCGAGACCCTGCAGCAGCGCCTCGACGCCGACCCTGGTGCCGTGTTGGAGAGAGACTTGTCTACCGTTAACTCCTTGCAGGGGTTGCAGCAGCGGCTCGATGGATTGGTGCAGCAGTGCCAAGACCTCACCCAAAAATTGCAGGCTGAGCAAGCGGCCCACGCCCAGACTCGCCAAACCCTCACCGCCGCCCTGGGCGACACCTTCGACGCACTAAAGTAGGGGCGCACAACCGTGCGCCCTACCTCTAGGGGAGTTTGAGATCTATTTTTAGCCGCCCGCAACGAAGATGTACCGCAGCAAGAAGATGGCGGCCAAAATCCACATGCCGATGGTGGTCTGCGAGGTTTTGCCCTGGCAGGCTTTGATCAGAGGATAGGCAATCAGCCCCATAGCCAGACCTTCAGCAATAGAGAAAGCCAGGGGCATCATGATGATGGTCAAAAAGGCTGCGATCGCATCGGCGGGCTCATCCCAGTCGATATTCTTGGCCGCCGACATCATCAGCACCCCCACAATAATCAGCGCTGGGGCAGTGGCAAAGGCCGGAATGCCCTGCAATAGAGGGATAAACAGCACCGACGCCAAAAATAGCGCCGCAACCACCAGGGCCGTAAAGCCGCTGCGCCCCCCTTCAGAAATGCCCGAGGCCGACTCGATGTAGGTCGTCACCGTTGAGGTGCCCAGCACGGCTCCGGCGGTAGTCCCAATGGCATCCGCCATAAACGCCTTTTCGACCCCAGGGAAATGGCCCTCACTATCAATGTAGCCAGCCTTAGAGCCCAGCCCAGTTAATGTGCCAACGGTGTCGAACAAGTCCACAAACAGGAACACAAAGACAATGCTCACCATCTGCCAGAAGTTGATGCGGAACAGTTCCCCTAGTCCCACAAAGGCCTGACCAAATAGATCAACCGGAGCCGGGGGCACCGCTATCAGCCCCGTGGGCCAGGGCGACACTCCCAAGATCCACGCCAGCACCGAGGTACCCAAGATGCCCCACAGTAATGCCCCTGTCACCCGCCGTGAGAACAGGGCTGCGGTGATAGCCAGACCGAGCAGGGCCATGGCCGTTTGGGGCGATCGCAGATTGCCCAAAGCCGTCAACGTGGCCTCTGACGGCACAATAATGCCCGCTCCCTTTAAGGCAATGTAAGCAATAAATAGACCGATTCCAGCCGTAGTGGCGTGCTTTACTGCATCGGGAATGGCCTCCACGATCTTGCCGCGCACGTTGGAAATGGTCATGAGGATAAAGATGACCCCCTCAAGCAGCACTGCCGCCAGGGCAACCTGCCAGTCAATCCCTAGACCCAGCACCACTGTAAAGGCAAAGTAAGCATTGATGCCCATCCCAGGAGCTAGGGCAAAGGGCAGTTTAGCGTAGAGAGCCATCACCAGAGTGGCCAGCGCCGCAGATAGGCCCGTGGCCATCACCAGTTCGCCAAACAAGTCGCCCGACTCGTTGAGAAAGATCGCGTTCGACAAAATGGCCGGATTCACAATCAAGATGTAGGCCATCGTGACGAAGGTGGTTAGCCCCGCCAGCGATTCAGTGCGAAAGTTGGTGCGATGGCCCGCAAAATCAAAAAACTCAGCGATTTTGTTTCCTGGCCCGCGATTCGGCGGCGCTTGAGGCAGTTGTTCAGTGGGTAGGGTCACGGTAGACCTCCTCATAGATGGATAGGCAACTGGCCATACAGGCCTACAAGGCCCATAGACTCAGCCCTAGTCCACGACATCTACCTCCTCGGATCTGCTATCAGAGCTACAATCCCTGCTTTTTTCGTGCAATACCTCCCTAATCTCAATTCTCAAAGCTAAGTTCTGGGAGGCTTTGAGCGAGTCATCATTACTTTCGCCGGGGCCAGCGAGTACCCATTTCTGTAGCCGCTGACCAACCCAGGTACAGCATCAGTAGGGCAACGCCTAAAAGAAAAGGGCCAAGATCATCGGGCATAGCTAGGGGGCTCTAGGGTAAACAAAGCTGCCCTTTAAACCCTAAACCATGGCGATCGCCACCGCTTATAGCTATATGTAGCCAGGATCTGGAAGCAATGGAAGACGTTTACACCGTCCCAAACATCCTGGGCTCCTAGGGGCGATCTCCATCTGCATCGGTGAAAAAGCCTTAACCCCCTTAGCCTCATTAGCTCGTGGAGGTTTTGTTTTGGGCACCATAGGCCGGTTACTTTTGGATTAAAGCATGGACGCCTTCGACCTTTGGGCCATGGCCCCTAACTACTACGGTGAGTGGGACAGTATTGCAGCAGCCATGGTGCTTTCCCTCGTGCTGGGTTGGGTGCTCGCGGGCTTCCCAGGTATTCCCCGCACCTGGCTCAACAATGACTGGCGGCAATAGACAACAACTGCCGCCGGCACTGGGGCAGGGGCAGCAAATGACCAAAGATACAAGACAAAACCATGGTAGGAGAGGGTAAGAGCCGAACTCACGGCCCCTGCGGGCACCCGATTTCAAGTCGGGTAGACCAATCCTTAATATCCTATTATCGTTCTGGTGCCCTAACTATGAAATGCTGGTGCCCAAAGTGACTGATGACCAAACTCCTCGGGACTGTAGGCATCGTGGTTGTACTGATGATTTGTCTGAGCGACCTACTTAAAAACAAGAGGAGGACTCTGCTTCAGCCTCCAAAACCAAAAACTCATGGTTTTTGGCTTTATATGTAACGTATCTCCCTTATTCTAAAGCTCGCTAAAATTCTTGTGGGAGATAAGTTTGCGATGATGGCAGTCAATCATGACCCATCAAAGCTACTAAACGCAGTTCACCAGCCAAAATAACCTCCTATCTTTTAGTGTTCTGAATAGGTCAAGAGGGCTCAAGATTGATCTGTCTCCAGAGACTCGCTAAAGAACTCGCAATAGGTTGAACTACAACCCTACTTTTCCAGTACTCGTTATGACACAGAGGATTCCACCACGTTAATAAGTTGCCAACCTGAACTTCTCGTTCGTCTAATACCGCTCTATTGTAAAGCTCATTAATACCCTTAATTGGATAACCCAACAAGTCATTGGGGCTAAAGAAATTTATCCATTTCCCATTGGCTTTGGGATAGTGCATAGATAGTTTTGGCGATGGAACTTGAATTGGCACTCCAAAGTTCTTAAATCTCATTGACCAAAATGGAATCTGACTGCCAAACGTGTAAAACGAAGAGAAAGTCTGTCCTCGCTCTAAAGGATTATCCCTAGCAGAGGAAGGAAAACTATCATCTTGGGTATCCCAAATATAGTTGCTTGCGATCGCTGCACCCATACTGTGAGCAATAATGCACAAAGGAGCGTTGTCTCCTGCTCTATCAGCTAACCTACCTAAGGACTGGGCAAAAATCTGATGCACTTCTTCGTAGATATTTGATTCGTCGCTTGGAGATGTTGGCTGATAGGCAATACTATCAGCTAACGAGTGAAAAACAAATTCACGCAAGCCAAAAAAACGACTAAATCTACTAATGCCAAGTTCATTGTATAAATTATTTTGTGGCTGCTGCACTACATCAGCCCAATAAACCGGTTCAAAAACTAATTCGTCTTCCGCAGAACTGGTGTAATTCTTTAACTCACGGGAGAACTCTTTTTGGAGGCGTGGAACAATACCGCTTAGGAAATTGGGGTGTTGTGGATTTGCAAACTCTGGTCGAGCTTGCCCAATGCCGTGGATAACAGCGATCGCTATTTTTTGGGTCATAGTAGCGGAAATTTAGCGGTGAAGACGAAGGATGAAACCCATAATGGCAAACTCAAGGCAACAAGCCTATTACCCTCGAGGGTTATTTTGAAAAGATAGACGTGACAACTCCACCCCTTAAACGGCCTGTCTCCTCCAGGCCCTTGAACTATGGACAGATAAGCCTTGGATGCTCTATAGCCTCTTGTCTCGACTGTTCCCAGTGGTAGGTATCTTTGGGGCTAGCTTCTCGCGGGTCACGGGTTCGGTCGGGTTAGTTCCTAGCGGCTTTGGCCACTTTTTTTGTTGGTTAGAAGTGGGGTGATTGTCAGGCCACTCCACACCCTCCTCAAAGAGTTGGTCATGAGACTTGCTAGACCTCTGCGGTGGCCCCCATCAAACATCCCCTGGTCAGCACACCGCTTGCCTTCTCCGCGCTTGATTAGCCTATGGTGAGGTTGTACTTTGATGAACTCCTATGTCTTCAATCCTTGCGTGCCTTTTCGCGATCGCGTTGTGGGCTTTCCCAACTTGCTCAGCTTTTGCGATCGCAGCGCCTGCTCCTCAGTCTCTAGGTGCGATTCCTGGCTTATCAGAAGTATTCGCGGGAAAGACGCCCGAACTAGGAATTCAGGATGGCAAGCTGCTCCCCTGCCCGTCAACGCCCAACTGTGTCGTTAGCCAGGAGGGTGCTGACAAGGACCATGCGATTGCGCCGATTGCTTATACAGGTAGCCGGGAGGAAGCTCGTGAGCTACTGATTAAAGTTTTGGGGGTTGTGCCACGTACTGAGATTGCGGAGCAACAAGAGAACTACATCCGAGTTAAGTCCACCAGCCGCATTATGGGGTTTGTAGACGATACTGAATTCTATCTGCCTGAGGATGAGCCCGTCATCCATGTTCGTGCAGCAGCCCGATTAGGAGAATCTGATTTAGGCGTGAATAGACGGCGGTTGGAGCAAATCCGCTTCGCCTTGCAGGACTTGGGTGTTTAGTCGGTCGTGGACAATGAGCTTCGCGTTTGTTCTTGAGGTTGCTTTGGCTTTGCCCTCCCTCGCTTTTAACCCCCTTGTTGCGTGAGTTTTTTCCATCATGTGCCAGTCTTACTATGACTTTGTTCAGCAAGTGGCTTACAACGACAATATTGCTGCTTTAGGGTCGTTAGCTGCTTATCTCATGACCTTTAAGGTAGCAGACCATCCAGCTTCAGAGCAGATGATTCTCAATCATAAGCAAGCAAAAAGCGCCCCCTTCGGGGGGCGCTTTCTACTCAATCAATCAATGGGGTAGTCAGTCAAGACTAGCCGATGATTTCAGGGGCCTCAGCCGTGGCGAGGTCGAGGGGGAAGTTGTGAGCATTGCGCTCGTGCATCACTTCCATACCCAAGTTCGCCCGGTTGATCACGTCCGCCCAGGTGCCAATCACCCGACCCTGAGAGTCCAGAATCGACTGGTTGAAGTTGAACCCGTTCAGGTTAAACGCCATGGTGCTGATGCCCAAGGAGGTGAACCAG
>JAESFY010000047.1_pt1 | contig 142821 bp, 135 predicted proteins | sample 9266201 | NCBI WGS metagenome assembly JAESFY01 (sample SAMN14515071, study PRJNA621656) | algae metagenome | isolation source: Nodosilinea sp. WJT8-NPBG4 and co-occurring heterotrophs from soil, lower... | place: USA: Pinto Basin, Colorado Desert, California | collected 2006-05-27 | reverse complement strand
AACGCCAACGCGCTGCGCTTCGAGGACAAGAAGGGCCAGGAGCAGGTGTGGCTGCATGCCGAGCGCAACCAGGACATCGAGGTCGAGCGCGACGAGACGCACTGGGTGGGGAACGACCGCAGCAAGAAGGTCGACCGCAACCAGGTCTCGACCATCGGCATGGCCTACATGCACAACGTGGGCCTCGCCAAGATGGTGAACATCGGCCTGGCCTATTCGTTCAACGTGGGGATGCTGCGCAATGCCGTGGTCGGCATGACCGACAACACGCTGGTCGGCAAGACGAAGACGACGAAGGTCGGCGAGCAATACACACTCTCGGTCGGCGGCGACAAGGGCAGCCACATCCAGATGGACGGAACCTCGATCTCGCTTCGCGTGGGCGCGTCGGTGGTGCAGTTGAAGGCGGACGGCTCGATCGCTGTGACGGGCAAGAAGATCAACATCACCGCGCAGGGCGACGACGTGACGCTGAACGGCGAACACATCTGGCTCAATCCGAAGGGCGGCCAGGCGGCGTTGCAGCCCACGGCGGTGCCGCGCGCGCCGGCGCCCGAGCCGCCCGGCAGCCCGATGGCGAGCCTGGGTGCGCTGATGGGCGGGAATCCGGGCGCGCTGCTGGGCCAGGCCTCGCAGCTGGCCTCGATCGCCAGCCAGGTCGCCGGCGCCGCTGGCGGCGGCGGCGGACTGGCCGCGCAGGTGTTGGGCGTGGCGTCCGCCGCGGCGGGTTCGGACGTGCTGGGCCGCGCTGCCGCGACGGACGGCGGCATCGATCCCCTCGGTGCAAAGGCGACCCGCCGGTGACCGCGCCCACCGTGCCCGCGCCGCGATTGCAGCAGGTGCGCAATCTCACGCCCTTCGGGCACTTCCAGTACGACAAGATGGGTCCCGGCAGGCGCTTCAGCGACGTGGTGATCGTCTGCGCGAGCTTCGTGCTGGCCCCCGGGCGGCTGCAGGCTGCGCCGGTCCATCGCGGCCCGGTATTTGCCGACGTGGCGTGGGACGCGGCCCACCCTGCCCTTTCGAGCCTGCGCGCCGCGACCGACCTCGTGCTCGTGAAGCCCGAAGCCGACGTGTTCATCACCGGCAGCGCCAGGGCGCGCAACTGGACACCGCAGCGCGAATGGCGCGCAACGCTCGAGGTCTTGCGCGGCGACGTCCGGTTGCTGCAGAAATCGCTGCGCCTGACCGGGCCTCGCGGGTGGCACTGGCACGACGATCCGGCGCAGTGCAGGCCCGCCGATCCCGAGCCCACGCTCGAAGTGCCGCTGCGCTGGGAACTCGCCTTCGGTGGATGCTGGCACGACGAAGGCGATGCGCCGGATTCGCCGCCGCGCACGAACACCGCCAATCCTGCAGGCCTCGGCTGCTTCGGCACGGCCGGCCGCGACGCCGGTTCGCCCGCACCGCGGATCGAGGCCGCCGACGCGCCGGTCATGCATGCCAACCAGGAGGGCCTTGCTCCCGCGGGGTTCGGCCCCGTCGCGCGCCACTGGACGCCGCGGGTACAGCTTGCCGGCACCTACGACGACGCCTGGCTGGAGCGCAATGCGCAAGCGCCGTTCATGGACTACGCCGACGACTTCGATCCGCGCTTCTTTCAGTACGCACCGGCCGACCAGCGCATTGCCGGAGGGCTCGCCGGCGATGAGCGGCTGCGCCTGGCGGGCTTCTTCGCGTCGGCCGATGCCATCGAGACCGCCTTGCCCGCCTGGCGCATCGGTGCACGTTGGCGCAGCGGCGACGGCTCGCAAGGCAGCGAAGCCATGACGCTCGATACCGTGCACGTCGACCTCGACGACATGCTGGTCCACCTGACCTGGCGCCTCAGCCTCGACCAGGCCCGCGACATCGAGGCCGTCGACCTGCATCTCGAGCCGATCGACGACGCGGACCGCGGCCACGGCGATCCGGTTCACGACACGGGGACGTACGCATGAGCTCGGAGCGGCACATCGCGGATGCCGAGACCCGCTTCATGGTGGTCAACGTGACGCCCGACTTCTGCGTGGTCGGCGACCGCGTCGTTCCGTTCGACATCGTCTCCATCCTGCCGCCCGAGAAGGCGGCGTACGCGCAAACCGTGTTCGCGCGCGGCGAGAAGGTGTTGATGATCGAGAGCGTGGTCCGCGGCGTGGCGGGCAATGCCGGCAGCGGCGTGCGCTCGGGCGTGTCCCTCGGGTCGGGCAACGTCAAGGTCGTCTCCGGTTCCCGGACCGTGTTCGTCGAGAGCCGCGCCGTCGCGCGCCACGGCGATCTCTGCGAGATGAACGGGGCGGCCTGATGAGCGCCGCGCCGGGCCGCCCCAAGCAAGCTCGCTCCCGCTTGGCGGGAAGGCGCGCAGCGCCAAGGGTGCACCAGTGAGCGCCGCGCCCGACAGCAGGGACACGCTGGCCCAGGCGGTGCAGACGACGCCGTTCAACGGCAACGGCACCATCGGCCGGCTGCTCACCGTGCAGGTGCCGAGCGGCCCGATGCTGCGCCGCCGCCCCGGCATCTGCGGCGAGCGCTACGAGCGCGCGAAGGCCGACTTCGAGAGCCAGCCCTTCTACGTGCGCTGGACCTCGGGCCTCGACCGGCCGGTCGGGGTGGAGCCTACCGACGAACTGATGTACGCCCGGCAGTTCAAGGAGGAATGCGAGCGGTGGCCCGACGAGATTCCGCAATCGGTGATCGACGACAAGCGCCAGCAGCTCAGCGACCATCTGACCGGCCAGTCGCCGCTGCCGCCCGAGCAATCGCTGAAGCTGCGGCGCGACCTCGACTTTCTCGACGATGTCTACAACCCCGGGCCTCGCGTCTCGGGCAGCCTCTCGAATGCCGAGCAGGCCTGGCTGGACGAACGCAACCTGCGTTTCGGCAACACGATGGCCATCAGCTTCCTCGGGCCGGTGTTCGGCGGCCCCGGCGCCGCGACGCGCGTGCTCGGAGGCAGCGAGCAGCAGGTGGCCGCGGCCAATCAATTCGGTGCCGGGCTGCTCGACGCCGCGACGATCCATACCGGGTTCGGAGGGCGGCGCCCGACCCAGCCCATCGCGCGCCCGGGCGAGACGGCGCGCGGCGCGCCGCTCGAGCCGGTGAGCAGGCCAACGGAACAGGGACACACTCGCCCATCCCCGCGTGTCGAGGTGGGCCGCGACGGCACCGTGGTCGTGCGGCCCTTGCCGCCTGGCATGAAGGCCACCGACAACAAGTCGATCCGCGAGTGGTACAACAAGCACACCTCGCCCGAAAGGATGAAAGAGCTCGATGAACAATGGAAGGCGGAAGGCAAGAGTCCTCAGGAACGCGCCGAGCTGGCCTTCAAGGAACGGCACGACGCGCGGATGACTGCCCGCTCCTACATGCAGGACCCGGTCGAAGTCGAGGGGCTGCGCCAGCGAGACCTGCAGAAGTACGGCTCACCGGACGGGCCGACCTTTCAGCAGGAAGTACAGAAGTACCAGGCGCGTGGCCTGCAAGGCGACGACATCTACCAATCGATCATCGACGGTGCGTCCAGGACCAGCGCGGAATACAACAGCAAGTTCGGAATCACGAAATGAGTTCACCCCATCTTGAAACGCCGATGTCGTGGTCGAAGACCGGCGATGCGGAATTTCCCTACGAGGCGACCGACGCCGACGGACAGAAGCTCGTCGTCCGGATGAACGATTTTCCCGAGGAGCCGATGTACACGCTGTTGCGCGGCGCGGCTCCGCTCGAGAGCTTCGACGACTGGCCGGCGGCCTGGCGCATCGAAGCCTGAGATCCCGTCAGGCCTCGGCCACCGTGCTCGGTGCCGCACCCGCAATCTGCCGCAGCGCCCGCTCGAACACCTCGACCGGCTGCCCGCCCGAGATCAGGTGGTGGTCGTTGATGATGATCGCGGGCACCGAACTGATTCCCGCCTCGGTGTACATGCGCTCGCGCTCGCGGGTTTCGCGCGTGAATTCGTCGCCCGCCAGGATCTCTCGCGCGCGCGCCGGATCAAGCCCCGCATCGCCCGCCAGGCGAACCAGCGTCTCGTGGTCCGATGTGTTCTCGCGTTCGGTGAAGAAGGCCTTCAGCAGCCGCTTCTTGAGCGCGAGCTGCCTGGCCGCACCGTCGAGCCCGGCCCAGTGCAGCAGGCGGTGCGCATCGAAGGTGTTGTAGACGCGGGGGCGGCCTTCGGGGTGGAACGCGAAGCCCACCTCGGCGCCGCGCCTGCGGATGGCCTCGCGCGCCTGCGTCTGCTGCTCGCGCGTGGAGCCATATTTCTCGTTCAGGTGCTCGAAGGTGTCCTGCCCCTCGGGCGGCATCTGCGGGTTGAGCTCGAAGGGCTGAAAGTGCAGCTCGGCCGTGACGTCCGGCGCCACGCGGCCGAGCGCGGCTTCGAGCGCGCCGAGGCCCACCGCGCACCAGGGGCAGGCCACGTCGGAGACGAAGTCGATCTTGAGATGGGAAGGGGAGGAAGAAGTCATGCCGGCATTCTTCCCCACGCCGGCGCCCTTGGTGCAGACAGGGACTTCAGGCCGCGGCCCGCGCCAGGCGCGAATCCGCCAGCGTCTGCTCGCGCAGCCGGTCGTACTCGGCCTTGTCGACCGGCACCGCATCGGGCTTGCCGAGGTCGTTCATCTGCACGCGGTAGGTCTCGCGTGCACTCATCGCGGCCAGCGCGGCGAGCACGGTGATCGCGAAGGTGATGGCGCCGACGGTGAGCCAGATGTTGGCCGCGCCGGGAGGCGCCACGGTCGCGAACAGCGCGGGCAGCAAGGCGGTGAAGGTGGTGCCCAGGTTCTGCGAGATCGCCATCGCCGAGACGCGGCTGCGGGTGCGGAACAGCTCCGGATAGAAGCTCGGGAAGGTGGCGTTGTAGCCCTGGTAGACCACGCCCCACATCAGCAGCGACATGCACACGGCGAGCGGCACGTTCCTGATGCTGATGGCGTACAGGTATGCGAACGAGAGCAGGCCCGAGGCGAGCGCGCCGAAGATGATCGGCGGCTTGCGGCCGATGCGGTCGGACAGGTTGCCCACGAACGGAATGACGACCACGGCGACGATGTTGCCGAGCACCGGAATCCACAGGTAGACGTCCTTCTCGAAGCCGATGCCGTAAGCGGCCTGCACCGCGTAGGCGCCGCCGAACACGGTCGCCACCACCGGAATCACGTTCATCAGCGCCATGCAGATCACGCGCAGCATGTCGCGCCAGCTGTCGGTGATGGCCTGCACGATCGGCGCCTTGGGCACTTCACCCTTCTTGTCGACCTCGGTGAAGGCCGGTGTCTCGTCGACCTCGCGGCGGATGATGTAGCCCGCAACGATAACCAGGAAGCTCAGCAGGAACGGAATCCGCCAGCCCCACGAGTTGAAGGCTTCCTCGGGCATGTAGTGCGCGAGCGGCAGGAACACGGCCGCGGCCATGATCTGGCCAGCCTGCACGCCCTGCAGCGTGAAGCTCGCGAAGAAGCCGCGCCGGCCGAACGGCGCATGCTCCAGGATCATCGAGCTGGCGCCCGAAATCTCGCCGGCCACGGCAAAGCCCTGGATGAGGCGCATGAGCACCAGCAGCGCCGGCGCGAGCAGGCCGACCTGGTCGTAGGTCGGCAGCAGGCCCACGGCCACGGTCGAGAAGCCCATCAGGAACATGCACAGCACCAGCACCTGCTTGCGCCCGTGGGTGTCGCCCCAGTGGCCGAGCACGAAGGCGCCGATGGGCCGGGCGATGTAGCCGACGCCATAGGTGGCGAGCGACGCGATGATCGCGGTCTTGGGGTCGCCCTTCGGAAAGAAGATCTGCGGAAAGATCAACGCCGCCGCGGTGGCGTAGATGAAGAAGTCGTAGTACTCCAGCGCCGAGCCGATCCAGCCGCTGGCGGCGGCCTTCTTCGACTGGTGCCGGCCTTGGGGTTCATGGGCCATGGGATTTGCCATGCTTTTTGTCTCCGGTTGAAAAATGGTGAAAGGCCGCCGTCAGTCCTGCGCCTGCGAGGCCATGCGCGCCGGCGCATTGAGCGCGCCATAGGCGTCGTAGCCTGCGGTGCGCTGGGCGAGCTCGAAGAAGAGCCCGCCTTTGAGGCCTTCGGTGTAGATGTGCAGGTAGTCGCCGCCCGGCGAGCGGTCGAACATCACGCCCGCCGCACGCATGCGCGCGAGCAGCGCGGGGTCCAGCTCGACGCGCGTCGCCAGATCGTCGTGGTAGTTGTCCGAAATCGACACGAAGCGCGTGCCGCTCGCGCGCAGCCGCGCCACGCTCTCGAAGATGTCGGTGCAGGCCAAGGCGATGTGGTGCACCGCACCGCCGCCGGTCACGCTCAGCGTGCGCGCGGTGCGGGTGCGCTGGCTCAGCGACACGTTGAGCACCAGCCGCACGCTGCGCTCGGCATTGGCCACGCCGCGGCTGCGGATGAGCCCGAACGGGTCGGCGAGTTCAAGGCTCTCGCCGGGCGTCAGGCCCAGCACGGCGCGCGTGAACAGCACCCAGGTGTCGAGCTGGTCGAGCGCCAGGCCAAGCGCCGCATGGTCGATCCGCACCAGGCCGGCACCGCGCACGTCGGCGTCCGCATCGAGGATGAAATCCGCCTCGTAGAGGCCGTCGGTGCCGAGCGATTCGGCCACAAAGTGGAGCAGGTTGCCGCCGGGCGCGACGATCGCCGGCACGCGCAGTTCGCCTGGGCCCACGGGGCTGTCGTGACGCTGCGAGCACATGGCGGTGGCACGTTCGACCGCCGCCTGCGGATCGGCGCAGCGGATGCCGAGCGCGCACACCGAGGTGCCGTGCGCCTCGAAGCGGCTGCGCGCAAACGACGCCGGCTCGGCATTGACCAGCAGGTTGATCTCGCCCTGGCGGTACAGTGCCACGGCCTTCGAACGGTGGCGGCCGATGCGGCGGAAGCCGAGCTGCTCGAGCATCGCGCCGAGCGCGGGCGCGCCGTTCTCGTCGGTCGCGAACTCGATGAACGAGAAGCCCGACAGCGCGGGCGCCGGCGGCGGGCTGAAGAGCGACACGGCGGGCGCTGCCGCAGGGACCGCGGCCGCAGGGGGCGCAGCTGCCGCAAGCCGCTGTCGCGCTTCGCTCTCGAGGTAGAGCAGCGAGCGCATCGCGTCCACTGCGGTGCGGCGGTTCGGCGTCTCGCGGAACAGGTCGTTGAAGATCTCGAGCGACAGCGGCCCGGCATAGCCGGCGCGCAGCACCTGCTCGAAGAAGCCGATCACGTCGAGTTCGCCCTGCCCCGGGAACGCGCGGTGATGGCGCGCCCACTGCAGCACGTCCATCGACAGCAGCGGCGCGTCGGCCATCTGCAGGAAGAAGATCCGGTCGCCCGGGATGTCGGCGATGCCGCTGAAATCGTCCTTGAGCGACAGCGTGTGGAAGCTGTCGAGGATCAGGCCCAGGTTCGGATGGGCGGCCTGCCGCACGATGTTCCAGGCCTGGCCGTAGCGCGAGGTGAAACGGCCCCAGGCCAGCGCCTCGAAGCCCACCCACAGCCCGCGGCGGGCGGCGCGTTCGGCCAGTTCATGCAGCTGGGCCGCGGCCAGCGCAGGGTCGTCGACGGCGAGCGGCGAGGTGTTGGAGCAGCACAGCATGAGCGGCGCGCCCATAGCGTGCATCAGTTCGAACTTGCGCTCGGCACGTTCGAGGCTGCGCCGGAACTGCGCCTCGGGCATGGCCTCGAAGTCGCGGAACGGCTGGTACAGGTCGATCGACAGGCCGAGGTCCGCGGCGATGCGGCGCAGTTCGGCGGCCGAGCCCCTGAAGTTGACAAAATCGCTCTCGAACAGCTCGATGCCGTCGAAGCCGGCGGCCGCAACGGCTTCGAGCTTCTGGCGAAGGGTGCCGCTGAGGGACACGGTGGCGATGGCGCGGTGCATGGGCCTGACTGTAGGAATCCCGGCCACGGCTCACAATGCTTTGCGCACCAATCTCGTGCGATCATCGAACGCAAACGTTCATTCTTCGCGCGAAATAGGGGTTATACCTAGGAGGCGAGCCCCGCAGCGTCCGCCGGTTGATCAGAGGCTGCGCCAGTAATCGATCAGCAACTGGCTGAACTCGACCGGGCGCTCGACCGCACTCAGGTGCGCCGCGTCGATGGTCGCGAGCCGCGCACCCGGGATGGCCGCCACCATGGCTTCCGACATCGCGAGCGGCGTGGCCTCGTCCTGCACGCCCGCGATCACGAGCGTGGGCACGGCGATGCGGCGGTTGCTCTCGCGGAAATCGATCGCGGCCACGGCATTGCAGCTCTCGATGTAGCCCTGCGCGTCGGTGCGCACCAGCACGTCGTTGAGCGCCTGCGACGCGGCCTTGCCTTCGCCCGTAGTGACGTAGCCCGGCGTGAGCCAGCGCGATACCGCGCCCTGCGCGATGGCCGCCACACCCTTGGCGGCCACGGTCTCGACGCGCGCACGCCACGGGCTCTGGTCGGGGTAGTGGGCCGACGAGTTGGCGATCACCACGCTGCGCAGCAGCTCGGGGTGCCGCGCCGCAAGCACCTGCGCGGTCATGCCGCCCATCGAGAGGCCGACGAAATGCACCGGCTCGCCGCCGGCCTCGCGCTGGATGAGCTCGGCCGCATCCTGCGCCAGGGTCTCGATGCCGAGTGCGCCCCGCACCACCTCGGAGCCGCCGTGGTTGCGGTGGTCGTAGCGGATCACCGTGTGGCCGCGCGCGAGCTGCTCGGCCACGCCGTCCCACATGTGCAGGTCGCAGCCGAGCGCGTGGCTCAGCACGACGAAGGGGCCGCTGCCTTCTCGGCGCATGTTCAGACGGGTCATGGTGTTTCCTTCTCGATGGATGCTGTGGAGGGCGTGGCCCGATCGTTCACTTCGCCGTTGGCGGCAGCAGGCCCTTCTCGCGCAGGATGCCGGTGGCGATGCCGAACGCATGGTTGGCCACCGGCACGCCGCAGTAGATGGCGGCCATCATGATGACTTCCTTGATGTCGTCGGGCGTGAGGCGCGATTGTTCCGGCCCGTCGAGCGCGGCGCGCACATGCATCGCGAACTCTTCGTAGGCATGGATGCCGAGCATCATCGACAGCACCATGAAGCGGCGCGTCTTGTCGCCCAGCGCGGGCCGGCCCCAGATGTCGTTCCACGCATGGCGCGTGATGAGCGCCTGGAACTCGGCGTTGAATTCGTTGCGGTTGGCGAGCGATCGGTCGACCCATGCATCGCCGAGCACGCGGCGGCGGTTGACGAGGCCGGCTTCGTAGTCGTCTTGGCCGGTGCTCGGTGTTTCGGGAGCGGTCATGCGGAGAGTTCCTTGTCTGAGATGCCTGAGAGTTTGGCCCGAAGCGCCTTGGCCTCGGCGCGCGCGATCTGGCCCGCGTGGACGGCGAGCGCGGGATCGAACCATTCGTCGGCGGCGCTGCGCGGCAGCTCGGCGCGCAGGCGGTCGATGTTGGCGCGCATGCGCGCGGCATCGACCTGCAGGCCCGGCAGCGCGCCGGCCATGGCGCGCACGCTGCCATGCGCCGACATCAGCAGTTGCGGCCATTCGGCCAGTTCGGCCTGCCAGGCGCCGAGTGCGCGCTCGTGCTGCTGCGGCATGGCGCCGAGCAAGGCGGCCACGCGCTGCGGCGCCCGGTGCGCTGCGGCGATGGCCACCATCGATGCCACGGGATTGCGCTTGTGCGGCATGGCCGACGAGCCGCCGCGGCCGGGCTCGCTCGGCTCGGTGACTTCGCCGACCTCGTACTGGCCGAGCAGCGCGATGTCGACCGCGATCTTGCCGAGGCTGCCGGTGACGAGGCCGAGCTCGCAGCCCAGCGCCACCCATTCGTCGCGCTGCGTGTGCCAGGTCGCGCCGGGGTCGCCCAGGCCGAGTTCCTTGGCCATGCGCGCGCGCACCGCGGCGCCCTGCCCCTTCATCTGCGCCAGCGTGCCGACCGCGCCGCCGAGTTGCACCTGCAGCGCGTGCTTCGCGGCCGCGCGCAGGCGGATGCGGCTGCGCACCAGCGGCGCCGCCCAGCCCGCGCACTTGAAGCCGAAGCTCGTGACCGAGGCCGGCTGCATCAGCGTGCGCGCGAGCATCGGTGTCTCGGCATGCATGACGGCCAGGCCGAGCAACGCATCGGCCGCCTTGGCGAGGTCGGCCTCGACCAGCGCCACGGATTCGCGCGTGACCAGCGCCATCGCGCTGTCGATCACGTCCTGGCTGGTGCTGCCGGAATGCACGAACGGCGCGGCATCGGCATTGAACAGGCCCACCGCCTCGCGAAGCGCCTTCACCAGCGGGATCGCCACGCTGCCCGCGCGGCCGCTCTCGCGCACGATCTTGGCCACGTCGAACAGCTCGACCTTGCAGCTGCCCACGATGGAGTGCGCCGCGCTCTCGGGAATCAGCCCTTCGACGGCCTGCGCGCGCGCGAGCGCGGCCTCGAAGCGCAGCATCGCGTCGACGAAGGCACGGTCACTGAAGGCGCCGAGCGTTTCGGATGTGGAGAGAAAACCTTCGAAGATGCTCATGTCGATCCGTCAGTATTTCAGTTGGGCCACGGCGCGCAGGTCGTCAGGCGACGCGGTGCCGAAGCCGAAGAACTCGAGGTAGGCCGGGATCATCTCGAACAGCATGTCGGTGCCGACCTGGACCGCGCAGCCCTTGGCCTTGGCGGCCTGCAGCAGCGGCGTGTATTCGGTCTTCATGACGACCTCGCCGACGAAGGTGCCGGGTGCGATGCGCTCGACCTCGAAGGGCAACGGGTCGCCCTCGTTCATGCCGAGCGGCGTGGCATTGACGATCACGTCGAAGCCCGCCGGGTCCTTCGAGCCGGTCGCCACCTTCATCTGCGGATAGTGCGCGCGCAGCCGGGCGGCCAGCGCCTGGGCCGCGGCATCGTTCATGTCGAACAGCATCAGTTCGGCCGCACCGGCCGCGGCGATCGATGCCGCAATGGCCGATCCCACGCCGCCCGCGCCCGACACCAGCACGCGCGTGCCCTTGAAGCGCCGGCCCTTGCGCTCCACGCCGCGCACGAAGCCCGCGCCGTCGAACTGGTCGCCGAGCAGGCTGCCGTCGGGCCGCTTGAGAATGGCGTTGCAGGCGCCGGCCACGCGCGCCGTGGGCGTGGCCTCGTCGACCAGCCCCATGGTCGTGACCTTGTGCGGCATGGTGACCAGCGCGCCGCGGATGTTGCTGAACTTGAAGACCTGCGCCAGCGTGGCCGCGTAGTCTTCGGGCTTGACGCCCATCGGCACCACCACCGCGTCGATGCCCTGCCGCTCGAACCAGGGGTTGTAGATCATCGGCGCCTTGAAGGCCTCGGTGGGATAGCCCAGGTGGGCGATGAGCGTGGTCTTGCCGGAAATCATTCCGTGTCGTGGTTGTTGGAGCGTTGCGCGGACGTCAGGCGACGCTGGCCGAGTGATAGCGCAAGGGGTTGGCGATCTCGCCGTGCATCGCGGGCGGATAGATGATCTCGCGCAGGAAGCTGGCGTCGGCCTGCATCGCCTCGGCCGCATCGAGGTGCCCGAAGTAGCGGAAGTAGTGCGGCATCTGCTGGATCAGCATCTCGAAGCCGGCCTGCGCATTGAGCCCGCGCGCGCGGGCCGCCTGCACCAGCGGCGTGGGCTGGTTGCGCAGCAGGATGTCGAACAGCGCCGCATGCGGCGCCATGCGCGACACGTCGACCGGCAGCGCATCGCCTTCCACCAGCCCGAGTGGCGTGGCGTTGATGACAAGGTCGTAACCCTCGGGCGCGTTGCTGTCGACCACCGTCACGCGTGCATCGAAGAAGGCATCGAGCTTGGCCGCCACGCCGGCGGCCTTGCCGGCCGAGGTGTCGTGAAAGGCGATGTGCTCGGCCCCGTCGACCGTGCCGCCCTCGGCCAGCGCGACGCCGATGGCCGCCGCGCTCACGCCCGCGCCGAGGATCAGCACGCGCTTGCCGCGGAACGGGATGTTGAAGTGATCGAGCGCGCCGAGCAGGCCCTCGCCGTCGAACAGGTCGCCCTCGAGTTCGTTGTTCTCGATGCGGCGCACCACGTTCACCGAGCCCGCCACCCGGCCGAACAGGCCGCAGCCGTCGAGCAGGTCGACCGCCAGCGGCTTGTGCGGCGGCGCGAGCACCATGCCCAGCACGTTGCGCGCCAGGAACGCCGACTTGAAGAACACCGCGAAGTCGCGCAGCGGCACCTGCACCGGCAGCATCACCGCATCGATGCCGAAGCGCTCGAAGGCCGCGTTGAACATGCGCGGCAGCCGCACGTTGCGCACCGGGTCGCCCGGGATCAGGTAGGCCTGGGTCGCGCCGTTGATGGATTGGCTCATGGGCAAGCTTTCGTTCGTCAATCGCCCTGCGAAGGAGCGGATCGAAGGGTTTATAGCCCGATCGGGTTGTCCTTGCAGGCTGGAACCAGTCAAAGCGTACGATTGTCGAATTTCAATGATCGATGATCGATCAAATCAAGGGTTTTCACTAGACTGGAAGGCGGACTGCATCGGTCGCGCGCAAGGCAAACTCCCGCGATGAGCACCAGCAACAGCATCGGCCACAAGGACGACGGCGCAGCGCCTCCCGCCGGCCTCGACAAGCGCGACTGGATCGCCGGGCTCGAGCGCGGCGTGAGCATCATCGAGGCCTTCGACGACGCGCATCCGCGCCTGACCGCCAGCCAAGCCGGCGAGCGCACCGGCATGACGCGCACCGCGGCCCGGCGCTACCTGCTGACGCTGCAGCACATGGGCTACGTGGCGAGCGACGGCAAGCTGTTCTGGCTCACGCCGCGCGTGCTGCGGCTCGGCCAGTCGTACCTCGAATCGGCACGGCTGCCGCGCGTGGTGCAGCCCTTCCTGCAGCGGGTCGCGGCCGGCACCCACGAGATCGCCTACCTCAGCGTGATGGATGGCGACGAGGTCGTCTACATCGCGCGCAACGGGCCCAACCGCAGCATGAGCACCGGCTACGTGCTCGGCGCGCGCGTGCCGGCGCAGGTCACGGCCTCGGGCATGCTGATGCTGGCGCTGCGCAGCGACGCCGAGCTCGACGAATGGCTGGCGACCCACCAGCTCACCGTGTTCACGTCGCACACCATCGCGAGCATGGAGCGCATGAAACTGGAGCTCGCGCGCATCCGGGCCCAGGGCTGGGCGCTGTCGGAGCAGCAGCTCGACCTCAACTCGCGCGGCATCGCCGTGCCGCTGCGCGACCGGCACGGCACGCTGGTCGGTGCGCTCAACATCACGATGCCGATGGGGCACGAAAGCTCGGAAGACGCCGTGGCGCGCGTGCTGCCGGTGCTGCGCGAGACGGCGCAGGCGATGCGCAACCTGATCTAGGGCCGCGAGGCAGGCGCCTCAGGCCGGCTCCAGCAATCCGTGGTCCGTCGACCGGCCCCGGGGCGCCTGCGCAGCATCGTCCGCAGCCCGGTACTGCGCCCACGAGCCCGAAGGCCACTCGAACTCCCGCACGCCGGCGTCGGTTGCTTGCCCGAACAGCGCCTGCGCGCTGTCGTCGATCGTGCCTTCGAGGAACTGCGCCCCGAAGATGGCAAAGCCGCGCGGATCGCTCGCGGCGCGGAACGGAAACGCGACCGTCACCGCCAGCGGCGCGGCGCCGTGGCAGCGCAGTTCGATCACGATGGCCTCGCTGTCGCGTCCGTCCGGCAGCGTGACGCGGGCCTCGCGCGCAAAGGCGGCGACGAGTGCGCCTTCGCTCGGCGCTTCGAGCGCGGCCCTGCCCGGCCCGAGTGCGCTGTCGGCCGCGTCGGCGGTGATCGCCTCGAAGTACGGGCGGGCGCCGTCGAAGCCCGGCTGGAACAACGTTGGCATCAGGTGTCGGCCTTCCGAGACCGTGTACATCGCATAGGAGGCCAGCATGCCGAGACACCGCGCGGCCGTGATCCAGGCGATCGGGCCCGCGTGGTCGAGCTGCGCGGCACTGTCGGCCACGTATTCGGCGCAGGTGGGCGCCGGGGTCGTGCCGAACAGCTTGGCCTCGATCCAGCCGAACGGCAGCAGCGCGACGCCCGCGTCCTCGGCCATGGCCACGGTGGGCAAGACTGCGTCTCGCGGCACAGGCGCGCGCGCGCCGGGCGGGTGCGGTACGGGATACACGGTGTTGGGGTTGTCCTCGTGCCAGGCAATCCGCGCTCCGGTCTGCCGCGCGATGTACGAGACGAGGTAGAACGCGAGCAGCGCGCAAAAATTGTGGCCGCCCGGCAGTTCCAGGAACAGCCCGCGGCGGGGGTTCAGCCGGGCCTTGACCTCGTCGAGCAGCAGGTTCATGCGCTCCAGGCTTGCCGGCGTGTAGTCCAGCCGCGCCTGCTGCAGCGCATTCGGAAAAACCCAGCCGCCGCCGGGCTCGATGCCCAGGGCATAGCAGTCCAGGAAATGGCGCGCACTGTCGTTCATGTTCTTATCTCCCCCTCTGTTGTCCACGGAACGTGGCCATGTACAGGGCAACATGCGTGCCGAAGTCCCCAGCGCCGGCTCGACTGCCAGAAATGAGTCATTTGGTTTGCAGAAAACCTGGCCTTTGCGCCATCGGGCGTGCCGGCGGCCATGCGAGCCTCCGCGGGGTTCCCGCGCGTTACCGGCCGGCGTTACGGCCGCGGGCGTAACGCGCCGCTCCCCCGCGCGTGCGATCGCTCAGTAGACGTTCGCGTTGCGGAACTCCAGGCGCTCCGCGCGCGCACGCGAAAGCGGTTTTAGCGGCTAAAGAAGCAAGGCCGCCCCGATTTTTTCCACCGTGCCCAAGGCCTTTGCGTTACAGGGTTGAGCAGGTTTAGCTAAACCTGCGGTACAACCGAAGAACCAACCTACGCACACCCCGAGCGAGGAACCGCCACATGACCACCGTGCAAATCGAGCTGCCAGACCAACTGGCCCAACAGGCCCGCAGCGCCGGCCTGTTCTCGCCCCAGAAGATGGAAGCCATCCTGCGTGCGCAGCTGCGCCGCGAAGCCGTCGAGGCCCTGCGCGCAATGCACGCGCGCCGGCCGGCCGACGAACTCACGCCCGAGATCGAGCAAGAGATTGTCGAGACGGTGCGCGAGGTTCGCGCCGAGCGCCGCCAACGCAATGCCAACTGATGGCTCCGCCTGCAACGCCACAGGGGCGACGGCTGCTGCTTGACACCAACGCGGTGGTGGGCGCACTGCTGTGGAGCGGCCCGCCTCTGCGCCTGATGGAACAGGCCGTGGAAGACGGCATCGAGCTGATCAGCAGCCCGGCGCTGCTGGCCGAGTTGGAGCACACCTTGGGCTATCCGAAGTTCGTCAAGCGGCTGGCCCTGCTGAACACCGACGTAGCCACCCTGATGAGCAGGTATGAGTCGATCGTCACGCTGGTGGACCCCACCGATGTCCCGCGCGTTGTACCTAACGACCCCGACGACGATCACGTGATCGCCGCCGCCCTGGCGGGCCAGGCCGAGCTGATCGTCAGCGGCGACCGGCACCTGCTGAGCCTGACCAACCACCAGGCCATCGCCATCGTGACTGTGCGCGAAGCCCTCGAACGCATCACCCCTGTGGAGTGAGAGCGCCAGGCCGTCGCGCTCCCGCAGGCGCAAGAATTCTTGCCGCTCAGTGAGCTAATCACGCTGGCGCCACCACGGCCGACTCCAGCCGCATCGCCCGCCAGGCGCAAAGGCTGCCGACCACTGCCAGCACAGCCGCAGCCGCGAACATCGCGCGATAGCCGAATTCCTGCGCCACCGCACCGCCCAACAGCACGCCGAGCACGCCGCCGAAGCCGTAGCCGATCACCGTGAAAAGCGCCTGCCCGCGTCCGCGCAGCCGCCCCGGGAAGCGACGCGACACGACCGCGATGCAGGTGGTATGGTGCGCCGCGAAGCTCAGTGCATGCAGCCACTGGGCCACCACCAGCGCCGCGATCGATCCGCCGAGCCCGGCGGTGAGGCCCAGCCGCGCGACCGCCGCGATGCCGCACACGAGCATCCAGCGCGGCATCGGCAGCAGGCCGATCAGGCGTCCCTGCAAGAAGAACCAGACGATCTCGGCCACCACCGACAGTGCCCAGAGCAGGCCGATGGTGCCCTTGCCGTAGCCGAGCGAATCGAGATAAAGCGAAAGGAACGCATACACCGAGAAATGCGACATCACCTGGAAGAACAGCGATGCGAAGAACCAGCGCACCGCCGGAATGCGCAGCACGGGCCCGATGGGCTCCTTGGGCGCATCGTCGGCCGCCACCGGCTCGCGCACGTCGGGCAGCTTCAGCGTCGCGAGCAGCACCACGGCCAGCGTGCCGGCGGCCCAGGCCGGAAAGTGCTTCATGCCGAAGCGCTCGAACCACTCGCCCGCGAGGAACACCGTCACCAGGAAGCCTGCCGACCCGCACAGGCGGATGCGGCCGTAGCGCCCCCAGTCGCCCGCCACCAGTTGCGCCATCGCCGCCTCGGTGAGCGACATCATCGAACTGGTGTGCGTGAACATCACGAGCAGCACCAGCGCCAGCCACCATGCGCCGCCGTTCCACCAGAGGCCGAACGAACTGGCGAGCGCCACCGCCGCGCTGAAGCGCAGCAGCATCACGCGGTGCCCGGTGTGGTCGCTGAGCGCGCCCCACGCGTAAGGTGCGAACACGCGCGTGATCGACTGCACCGATGCCAGCAGGCTGATCGTGAAGATCGGCAGCCCCAGATCCTGCAGCCACAGCGGCAGGTACGGATTGAAGAATCCGATGTGCGCGAAATAGCTGGCCGACAGGCCAGCGAACGCCAGCAGGTGGCCGCGCCCGGCGGCCACGGGAGCCGGCGTGGACATCAGGGCCTGCTCACACTGTGCAAGGGGATCGCGTTGCTTCGCCAAGGGGCAGGATGCAAGGCGCCCGGGCGCAGCAATGCTGAAGCATTGCAAGCGCGGGCAACGCCGCAGACGGCCCCTTGGCGGAGCAACCCGAAGGGAAGCTCGCCACAGCCCGCCCCTCGGCGTTGCGCTCCTTGTGCGTGCGGACGCACGCACGGCGTCACGCGCCTTGATGGGCGGGCTGTGGCGAGCTTCGCGACCCCTTGCACAGTGTGAGCAGGCCCTAAAGGAAGGACGCCTTGGGCGAAGCCGCTGCCGCGGCTTCGGCGGCAGCGGCCTGCGCCTGCTGCAGGTCGCCGCACTGCGCCCGGTGGCGCAACACATGCTCGATGACCACGAGCGCAAGCATCGCTTCGGCAATGGGCGTGGCGCGGATGCCCACGCAGGGATCGTGGCGGCCCTTGGTGACCACCTCGACCGGATTGTTGTAGATGTCGATCGACTGGCGCGGGCTGATGATCGAGCTCGTGGGCTTGATCGCGATGGTCACCTCGAGGTCCTGGCCCGAGCTGATGCCGCCGAGGATGCCGCCCGCATTGTTGGTGACGAAGCCGGTCGGGGTGATCGAATCGCCGTGCGTGGTGCCGCGCTGCGTGACGCTGTCGAAACCGGCGCCGATCTCCACTGCCTTGACCGCATTGATGCCCATCATCGCGTAGGCGATCTCGGCGTCGAGCTTGTCGAACAGCGGCTCGCCCAGCCCCGCCGGAACCCCGGTGGCCGTGACGCGCAGCCGCGCGCCGCAGGAGTCGCCGGCCTTGCGCAGGCGGTCCATGTAGGCCTCGAGTTCGGACACATCGGCGATGGGCGCGAAGAACGGGTTGTTCGGCACATGGTCCCAGCTCTCGAACGGAATCTCGATCTCGCCGATCTGCGTCATGCAGCCGCGAAACGCGATGCCGTGCTTCTCGGCCAGCCACTTCTTGGCGACCGCGCCGGCCGCGACCATGGGCGCGGTGAGCCGCGCCGACGAGCGTCCGCCGCCGCGCGGATCGCGAATGCCGTATTTCTTCCAATAGGTGTAGTCGGCGTGGCCGGGACGAAACTGCTGCGCGATCTGGCCGTAGTCCTTGCTGCGCTGGTCGGTGTTCTGGATCAGCAGCGCGATCGGCGTGCCGGTGGTCTTGCCTTCGTAGACGCCCGACAGGATCTGCACCGCGTCGGGCTCATTGCGCTGCGTGACGTGGCGGCTGGTGCCAGGGCGGCGGCGGTCGAGGTCACCCTGGATGTCGGCCTCGCTGAGCGCCATGCCCGGCGGGCAGCCGTCGATCACGCAGCCGATGGCCGGGCCGTGCGACTCGCCGAAATTGGTGACCGCGAAAAGTGTTCCGAAGGTATTGCCGCTCATGGGGAACGATTATCCCCACAAAGCAACGGTCAATGCCGGGGCGGGGTCAGCCCGGCGTGTCTTCGGCGCGTCGCTCGAGCGCGCCCAGCTGCAGCTCGATCGCGAAGAGCCGCTCGTTGAGCACGGCCGTCTGCAGGCGTATCGCCTCGACGATGGCCCGGGCCTGCGGGTCGGTGGTGTTCTCGGCGAGTTCCGCCAGGTCGTGCAGCTTCTTGCGCAGTTCGTTGCTCATGATGGGCTTTCCGTCGTTGCGTCGTGGAAGTCCCAGTATGGGGCGTGCTCAGCGCTCCGGCAATGCGGCGGCGCCCGGGGCTTCGGACGCTGCAGCTTCGCTCGCCGGACCCGCGCCGCGCAGCCTGAATGCCACCAACCCTGCCACCACCAGCAGCACGCCGGCGCAGATGCCGGCCGTGAGCCGCAGCCCGTGCAGCAGCGCGGCGCGGCCCGCATCGAGCAGTTCGGCGCCGGCACTGCCCGTGAGCTGGGCCGCGAGCGCCACGGTGCCGCCAAGGGTGCTGCGCGCGGCCTCGACCTCGGCTGCACCCGCCAGACCCGCAGGCACCGCATCAGTCATGGTGCCGCGGTAGATGGCCGCGCCGATGCTGCCCAGGATGGCAATGCCCAGCGCCCCGCCGAATTCGGAACTGGTCTCCGAAATGGCCGAGGCCACGCCCGCGCGCTCGGGCGGCGCGCTGCCCACGACCAGGTCGGTGGCCAGCGTGAACACCGGTGCGAGGCCGAGCGATGAAATAACGGCGCTTGCCACCAACCAGGCCAGCCCGCCCTGCATCGGCAGCACCACCAGCATGGCGAAGCCCAGCGCCGCCACGGCCAGCCCGCCGCCCATCACATAGGCCGCGCGCATACGCCGCACGAGCGCCGGCACGACCATCGAACCGACGATGAAGGCGCCCGCGCCCGGCATGCTCCACAGGCCCGCCTGCAGCGGCGGCAGGCCCAGCACCAGCTGCAGGTACTGGGCGTTGTAGAGGAACAGCCCGAACATCACGAAGCAGGCCAGCATGTAGGCCCCGAGCGAGACCGCGAAGGCCGGCAGACTAAAGAGCTGCAGGTCGATCATCGGGTTGTCGAGCCGCTTCTGCCTGCGCGCGAAGACCCAGCCGAGCACCACGCCCACCGCGATCGCCGAAAGCGACACCGCATCGGGCCCGTGCTCCGCGGTCTGCTTGATGCCGTAGATGGCCGCCAGCACCGCGCCGAGCGACAGCGCCGCGCTGGCCAGGTCGAGCCGCCCCGCATCGGGGTCGCGGTACTCGGGCAGCAGGATCGGGCCGAGCACCAGCAGCAGCACCATCACCGGCACGCCGATGAGGAACACCGAGCCCCACGCGAAGAACTGCAGCAGCACGCCGCCCAATACGGGCCCGATCACGGCACCGGCCGAATAGCTCGAGATCCACACGCCGATGGCCACGGTGCGCTGCGCCGGGTCGAGGAACATGTTGCGGATCAGCGAGAGCGTGGACGGCGCGAGCGTCGCGCCCGCCACGCCCAGCAGTGCCCGCGTGGCGATGAGCATGTTGGCACTGGTGGAGAAAGCCGCCAGCACCGAGGCGATGCCGAACGCCGCCGCGCCGATCAGGAGCAGCCGCCGGCGGCCGATGCGGTCGCCCAGCGTGCCCATGGTGACCAGCAGCCCCGCCACGAAGAAGCCGTAGATGTCGACGATCCACAGCAATTGCGCCGCGGTCGGTTTGAGTTCCTCGCTGATCGCGGGGATCGCGAGGTTCAGCACCGTGAGGTCCATCGAATAGAGCATGCACGGCAGCGCGATGACGGCCAGGCCGGTCCATTCGCGCGCCGTGGCGCGTGGCGGGACGGTTGCGCTCATGCCCGGCCCAGCCATTTCTCGAGCTTGACGAGCGCGCCCGTCCAGCCATGGCTGTGCCCGTCGCGCGCGGCCTCGTCGAAGAACTGCTCGTGCAGCAGCACGAGTTCGCAGCCCGCGGCATCGGGCTCGATGCGCACCGTCACGCGCGAGGCACGCTCGGGCGTGCTGCGCCAGGCCCAGCTGAAGACCAGCTTGCGGTTCGGCACGATCTCCAGGTAGGTGCCGCTCACCTCGTGCGTCTCGCCATCGGCCGCATGCATGCGCACGCGAAATCCGCCGCCGACACGCAGGTCGATCTCGGCCACGGGGACCTCGACGATCTCTTCAGGCCCGAACCAGGCCTTCAGCGCTTGCGGTTCGGTCCACGCGCGCCAGACTTTTTCGCAGGCGACGGGGTAGTGGCGGCGGAGCGTGAGCGAGGGGCGCTCGGTCCCGGTGCCGGTGGCGGGGGTGGCAGGTTTTTCCATTCGGTCTCCTCTTGCTGGTAGAGAAAGCGCGCCAGTGCATCGAGGCGCCCGGTCCAGAACTTCTCGTAGCGCGACAACCACATGGCGGCCTCCTGCATGGGCTGCGGCGACAGTTCGCAGCGCACGATCCGGCCCGCCTTCGTGCGCGAAATGAGGCCGGCCTCCTCGAGCACGCGAAGGTGCTTCATGAAGCCGGTCAGCGACATGCCATGTGGCTCGGCGAGTTGGGTCACGCTGAGGCTGCGCTCGCCCAGGGTCTCGAGCACGGCGCGCCGTGTCGGGTCGGACAGCGCGGCGAACACTGCATCGAGCGTCGCCTGATCTTCTGAGTGAACCATGAGGTTAAGTATCGCGACACTGGCCGGCCGCGTCAAGCCGGTGGCACCCGCAGCAGCGCCCACGCTTCAGGCGGATACGAGCATTCCACTCACGAGCAATGCCGTAAACAGTGCGGCCACGCTCCGCCATGAGACCGGGCGCGCCTCCACCCAGCGGTACAGCAGGTGCGCGGCGGCCACCGACAGCGCGAAGGTCGCGGCGAGGCCGAGCGCATCGATCCAGCCTGCATGCGGTTCCATCCGCGCCACCAGCGCGTTGGTCGCCAGCAGCACCGGAAAGTGGATCAGGAACAGCGAGTACGAGATGCGGCCCAGGCGCTGCAACGGCATCGCGAAGCCGGGCCGATTTGAAAGCGCGAGCCAGCCCTGGCGCTGCGCGATGGCGATCAGCAGCGCGCTCGCGAGCGCCAGCGCGATGCGGCTGCGCCAGTCGATCGCGAGCGCGGCGGCGCCGGTCAGCACGAGCAGCGCCACGGCGCCCTGCCAGGTGCTCGCACGCGTGGCGCGGCCGATCCAGAAGACCAGCATGCCGAGCCCGTAGGCGCCGAAGAAATAGAAGGCCGTGTCGTCGAGCTCGGGCTGGCAGTTGAAGAGCACCAGCGAGGCCACGGCCACCGCAAGCACCAACACGACCGGCGTCAAGCGCTCGCGCGCCGACACCGGGGCGTCCGCGGATGCGCGCCGCCGCCATGCGGCGGGCAGGCCCATGAGCGCGAGCGCCAGCACGAACAGCTGGAAGTCGATGGCCACGTACCACACGCCGGTCGACAGCGCCTCATAGTCGAGCAGGTCCTGCAGCAGGAGCCCATGCGCGAGCAGTTGCCCGAGGCTCGGCGCGGCCGGCACATCCTCGTCGCCGAGCAAGGGGCGCACGAGCGCTGCCACGAGCACGCAGGCAGTGAGCGCGGCCAGGTAGGGCATGGCAAGGCGCCCGTAGCGCTGCCATATCCGCGCAAGAGGCGAGCGGTCAGCGCGCAGCACACCATCCGGCGCGAGGCTTGCCGCCGCGAGAAAGCCCGCGATCACGAGGAAGACCTGCACCGCGAGCCGTCCGTCGTCGGCCAGCCAGCCGAAGAAGGCCGGCGCGACGGCAAGAGCGCCGTCGGGCATCGCACCGTAGCGCGACAGGTGGTGGCCGACGATCACCGCACAGGCGATGCCCTTGGCGATGTCGAGCAGCGGCATGCGCCCGCGATCGGCGGGCGCCGCGGCGGACCCCGCGCTCAAAGCGCGAGCCGCTGCCTTGCCTGCTGGTATTCGCGCTTGAGCTTCTCAATGTAGGCGGCGGCGCTCGACACCTCGGTGACGGCGCCGATGCCCTGGCCCGAGCCCCAGATGTCTTTCCAGGCCTTGGCCTTGCTGCCCTCGCCGCCGCCGAAGTTCATGGTCTTCACGTCGCCTTCGGGCAGGTTGGTCGGGTCCATGCCGGCCTTCACGATGCTCGGCGCCAGGTAGTTGCCGTGCACGCCGGTGAAGAGGTTCGAATAGACGATGTCGTCCGAGTTGCCGTCGACGATGGCCTGCTTGTAGTCGTCGCTCGCGCGCGCTTCCTCGGTGGCGATGAAGGCGGTGCCGATGTAGGCGAAGTCGGCGCCCATGGCCTGCGCCGCGAGCACCGCGCCTCCCGTGGAGATCGAGCCCGACAGTGCGATCGGTCCGTCGAACCACTGGCGGATCTCCTGCACCAGCGCGAACGGGCTCTTCACGCCCGCATGGCCGCCGGCGCCGGCGGCCACGGCGATGATGCCGTCGGCGCCCTTCTCGATCGCCTTCTGAGCGAACTTGTTGTTGATGATGTCGTGCAGCGTGACGCCGCCGTAGCTGTGCACCGCGTCGTTCACGTCGGTGCGCGCACCGAGCGAGGTGATGACGATCGGCACCTTGTACTTCACGACCATCTCCATGTCGTGCTCGAGCCGGTCATTGCTCTTGTGCACGATCTGGTTGATGGCGAACGGCGCGGCCGGCTTGTCGGGGTTGGCCTTGTTGTAGGCCGCGAGTTCCTCGGTGATCTCGGCCAGCCAGTCCTCGAGTTGCGCCGCGGGACGCGCGTTGAGTGCCGGCATCGAGCCGACCACGCCGGCCTTGCATTGCGCGATCACGAGCTTGGGGTTGCTGATGATGAACAGCGGCGAGCCGATGATGGGCAGCGGAAGGTTCGCAAGGACAGGGGGCAGCTTCGACATGTCTTCTCCGGAAAGGGGTTCGGCTTTATATAAGAGGAAGGCCCGTGTCGCCCGTCAGGCAGGCGACACGCAAGCCTTGGTTCAGAACGCTTCGAGCGCCAGCGCCGTCACGCTCTCGGCGCCCTCGACGATGCTGTCGCGCAGGCCGGGCGCCTTGGCGAGGATGTGCTCGGCATAGAAGCGCGCGGTCGCGACCTTGGCCTGCATGAAGTCGACGTCGACGTTGCGCGAGGTGTTTTCCTCGGCAATGACCAGCGAGCGCGCGAGCTGCCAGCCGGCCACGAGGTTGCCCGCCAGCATCAGGTACGGCACGCTGCCCGCGAACACCGCGTTGGGCGAAGCCTTGGTCTGGCCCGCAACGAAATCGACCACCTCGACGAAGGATTCGCGCGCGGCCTTCAGGCGCTTGTGCACGGCCGCCGCCGCGGCGCTGTCGCGCTGGGCGAGCTCGGCCTCGGTCTTCTCGATCTGCGCGGCGATGGCACGGGCGGTCTGGCCGCCGTCGCGCGCGGTCTTGCGGCCCACGAGGTCGTTGGCCTGGATCGCGGTGGTGCCTTCGTAGATCGTGAGGATCTTCGCGTCGCGGTAGTACTGCGCGGCGCCGGTCTCCTCGATGAAGCCCATGCCGCCGTGCACCTGCACGCCGAGCGAAGTGACCTCGAGGCTCATCTCGGTGCTGTAGCCCTTCACGAGCGGCACCATGAATTCGTAGAAGGCCTGGTTCTGCTTGCGCGCTTCGGCATCGGGGTGGTGGTGCGCGGCGTCGTAGGCGGCAGCGGCCACCGCGGCCATCGCGCGGCAGCCTTCGGTGTAGGCGCGCATCGTCATCAGCATGCGCTTCACGTCGGGGTGGTGGATGATCGGCGCGCTAGCGTTCATCGAGCCGTCGACCGGGCGGCTCTGCACACGCTCTTTCGCATAGGCCACGGCATGCTGGTAGGCGCGTTCGGCGATCGCGATGCCCTGCATGCCGACCGCATAGCGGGCGGAGTTCATCATGATGAACATGTACTCGAGGCCGCGGTTCTCCTGGCCGACCAAGTAGCCGACCGCCCCCCCGTTGTCGCCGTACTGCAGCACCGCCGTGGGCGAGGCCTTGATGCCCATCTTGTGCTCGATGCTCACGCAGTGCACGTCGTTGCGCGCGCCGAGCGCACCATCGGCATTCACCAGGAACTTCGGCACCACGAACAGGCTGATGCCCTTCACGCCCTCGGGCGCGCCGGTCACGCGCGCGAGCACGAGGTGCACGATGTTCTCGGCCATGTCGTGCTCGCCGTAGGTGATGAAGATCTTGGTGCCGAAGACCTTGTAGCTGCCGTCGGGCTGCGGCTCGGCGCGGCTGCGCACCAGCGCGAGGTCGCTGCCGGCCTGCGGCTCGGTGAGGTTCATCGTGCCGGTCCACTGGCCGCTCACGAGCTTCTCGAGGTACACCGCCTTGAGCTCGTCCGATCCCGCGGTCAGCAGCGCCTCGATGGCGCCGTCGCTCAGCAGCGGACACAGCGCGAAGCTCATGTTGGCCGCGTTGAGCATCTCGCCGCAGGCCGCACCGATGGTCTTCGGCAGGCCCTGCCCGCCGAAGTCGGCCGGATGCTGCAGCCCCTGCCAACCGCCCGCCGCGTACTGCGCGAACGCTTCCTTGAAGCCCTTCGTGGTCGTCACGGCGCCGTCCTTGAACGACGAGGGTTCGCGGTCGCCCACCACGTTCAGCGGCGCGACCACGTCCTGGTTGAAGCGCGCGCATTCCTCGAGCACGGCCTGCGCCGTCTCAAGGCCGGCATCCTCGAAGCCCGGCAGCCTGGCAATCTCGCCGATGTCGGCGAGGTGCTCGATGTCGAACAGCATGTCCTTGAGGGGGGCGATGTAGCTCATGGTCTTGTCTCCAAATGCGGCGGATACGGCGGATACGGCAGATACGAAAAGGGCATCGCGAACGATGCCCTTCGGCTTAGCGCAGCAAGGCGATCAGAGCGCCTTGGTCAGTTCCGGCACGGCCGTGAACAGGTCGGCCACGAGGCCGTAGTCGGCGACCGAGAAGATCGGCGCCTCTTCGTCCTTGTTGATCGCGACGATCACCTTCGAGTCCTTCATGCCGGCCAGGTGCTGGATCGCGCCCGAAATGCCCGCGGCGATGTAGAGCTGCGGTGCGACGATCTTGCCGGTCTGGCCCACCTGCCAGTCGTTCGGTGCGTAGCCCGCATCGACCGCGGCGCGGCTCGCGCCCAGGCCCGCGTTGAGCTTGTCGGCCAGCGGCGTCATGACTTCGGTGAACTTCTCGGCGCTGCCCAATGCGCGGCCGCCCGAGACGATGATCTTGGCGGCGGTGAGTTCGGGGCGGTCGCTCTTGGTGACCTCGCGGCCCACGAAGCTCGACTTGCCGCTGTCGGCCACGCCTTCGGCGGTCTCGACCGTCGCGCTGCCGCCGGTTGCTGCGGCAGCATCGAAGCCGGTCGTGCGCACCGTGATCACCTTGGTGGCATCGCTGCTCTGCACGGTGGCGATCGCGTTGCCGGCATAGATCGGGCGCTCGAAGGTGTCGGGGCTCTCGACCTTGGTGATGTCGGAGATCTGCGCCACGTCGAGCTTGGCGGCCACGCGCGGTGCGACGTTCTTGCCGTTGGCGGTCGAGGGGAACAGGATGTGGCTGTAGTTGCCCGCGATGGCGAGCACCTGCGCGGCCACGTTCTCGGCCAGGTTCTCGGCGAGCGAGGGGCTGTCGGCCACGATGACCTTGGTCACGCCCGCGATCTGGGCGGCGGCCTTGCCGGCTTCGGCGGCATTGGCTCCAGCGACGAGCACGTGCACGTCGCCGCCGCAGGCGAGTGCTGCGGTCACGGTGTTGAGGGTCGCGGGCTTGACGGTCGCGTGGTCGTGTTCGGCAATAACAAGTGCGGTCATGTCGTTCTTCCTCAGATCACTTTGGCTTCGTTCTTGAGCTTGTCCACCAGCGTGGCGACGTCGGGCACCTTGATGCCGGCACCGCGCTTGGGCGGCTCGCTGACCTTGAGGGTCTTCAGGCGCGGCTTGACATCGACGCCCAGGTCTTCGGGCTTGAAGGTGTCGAGCTGCTTCTTCTTGGCCTTCATGATGTTGGGCAGCGTGACGTAGCGCGGCTCGTTCAGGCGCAGGTCGGTGGTGATGACCGCCGGCAGGCTGAGCTGGATGGTTTCCAGGCCGCCGTCGACCTCGCGTGTCACGGTGGCTTTGCCGTCGGCCACTTCGACCTTCGAGGCGAAGGTGGCTTGCGGCAGGTCGGCGAGTGCGGCGAGCATCTGACCGGTCTGGTTGGCATCGTCGTCAATGGCCTGCTTGCCGAGGATGACGAGCTGCGGCTGCTCCTTGTCGATCAGCGCCTTGAGCAGCTTGGCCACGGCCAGGGGCTGCAGTTCTTCGGAGGTCTCGACCAGGATGCCGCGGTCGGCGCCGATGGCCATCGCGGTGCGCAGCGTTTCCTGGCACTTGGCATCGCCGCAGGAGACGGCGATCACTTCGGTGACCACGCCCTTCTCCTTGAGCCGCACGGCCTCTTCGACCGCGATCTCGTCGAAGGGGTTCATGCTCATCTTGACATTGGCAATATCAACACCGGTGCCGTCGCTCTTCACGCGCACCTTGACGTTGTAATCGACGACCCGTTTGACAGGCACTAGAACCTTCATTGACTTGACTCCATTGGGATTGCAAAAAGGGGGCTTCGAGAGCAACCGTTCATTCTAGAGTCCGACCCCGGCCGGCTCCGCATTCGTCGCGATCAGTACTGCAGTGCAGCAAAAAAGAACGATCGTGCTTTTCGGCGATTATACGGCAGGGTCGGCGGGCGCCGAAATGCCCGGCGGGAGCGATTCCACGCGCAGCACGCGCTGCGGGTACGAAATCTCGATGCCCGCAGCGCGCAAGCCATCGAGGATCGCGATGTTGATCTCCGAGCGCACGTTGTCTTTGCCCTTGTCGGGGTCGGCGACCCAGAAATTCAGCATGAACTCCAGCCCGTCGGGCGCGAAGCTGGTCAGGTAGCTGACCGGCTCGGGGTCGGTCATGACGCGCGGCTGGGCCTTGGCCGCGCCGCACAAAATCGACTGCACCTGCGCCACGTCGCTCTCGTAGCCCACCACGATGCGCGTGGTGATGTTGAACTTGAGGTCGGCCATCGAGAGGTTCTCGACCTGGCTCGTGATGAGCGATTCGTTGGGCACGATGGCTTCGCGGCCGTTGCCGGCCCGGATCAGCGTGTAGCGCGTCTTGATGTCGGTGATGCGCCCCTCGAAGGTGTCGACCTTCACGTTGTCGCCGATGCGGATCGAGCGCTCGAGCAGGATCACGAAGCCGCTCACGTAGTTGGCCGCGAGCTTCTGCAGCCCGAAGCCCAGGCCCACGCCGAGCGCGCCGCCGAGCACCGACAGCGCCGTGAGGTCGACCCCCACCGCCGACAGCGCGAACAGCAGGCCCACCAGCAGCAGGAAGGCGCGCACCGCGTTCGAGGCCACCTTGCGCATCGACAGGTCGGTCACGGCCTCGCGCAGGATGCGCTTCTCGATGGTGGCGGCGATCCAGAGCGCGATCACCATCACCAGCCCGGCCGAGAGCACGCCCTGCACGATGGTCTGCAGGCTCACGCGCGTCTTGCCGAAGGCCAGCGTGATCTCGTCGAGCTCGGCCAGAAGCGGCGGCAGCAGCCCGACGATCCAGAGAATCGCGGCGATCCACGCCAGCCACGAGATCGTGCGCTCCACGAGCCGCACCAGGTGCGAGGTGGGAAACACCGCCCGCATCACGCGCGCGCAGAGGCGGATCACCGCGAGTGACAAAAACACCGACACGCCGATGCGCAGCAGCAGCACGGTCTGGTACTCGGCCACGATGCGCCGCGCGAGCTCGGCGAACACCAGCGCGAGCAGCGGAAACAGCACGCCGTCGAAGATGCGCTCGCCGAACCAGATCGAATCCTTGGGCTGGTCGCGCCCGAACCAGCGGCTCACCAGCCAGGCGAGCGCCACGCAGGCCACGAGCGCCGCAAGCTCGATGCCGATGCCGCGCGCGTCGACCAGGTTCAGCCGTTGTGTGAAGTCGTGCAAGTTCATGAATCAGGGCAAAAGGGCTTCGCGCCCGCGCCGTGCGGGCGCTCAGAGTCCCGCAAGCACGCGGATGTGGGCTTCTACGCTGCGCGCCAGCGCATCGAGGTTGTAGCCGCCTTCGAGCATCGAGACGACGCGGCCCTGCGCATGGCGCCGGGCCACGTCCTGGATGCGGCCCGTGATCCAGCTGAAGTCGCTCTCGGTGAGCCCGAGCTGGCCCAGGTCGTCTTCGCGGTGGGCGTCGAAACCCGCGCTGACGAAGACCATCTGCGGCGCGAACTCCTCGAGCCGCGGCATCCAGAGCGCCTCGATCAGCTCGCGCACGTCCATGCCCTTGGTGTAGGCCGGAACCGGCAGGTTGAGCATGTTCGCGGCCGGGTGGTTGGTGCCGCTGTAGGGGTAGAACGGATGCTGGAAAAAGCCCACCATCAGCACGCGCTCATCGTCCGAAAGGATGTTCTCGGTGCCGTTGCCGTGGTGCACGTCGAAGTCGACGATCGCCACGCGCTCGAGCCCGTGCACTTCGAGCGCATGCCGCGCCGCGATGGCCACGTTGTTCAAAAAGCAGAAGCCCATCGCCTGCTCGCGGCAGGCGTGGTGGCCGGGCGGGCGCACCGAGCAGAAGGCGTTCTCGACCTCGCCCGCGATCACCGCGTCGGTGGCGGCGATGGCCGCGCCCGCGGCGCGGCGCGCGGCCAGCAGCGTGTAGCGGTTCAGGATGGTGTCGGGGTCGAGCTGCGCGTGGCTGGGTCCGCCGGCCGGCTCGTCGGCCACGAGGCGCTGGTGCAGCGACTCGAGGTATTCGAGGTGCGCTTCGCTGTGCGCCCGCGTGATCTGCGACAGCGTGGCCAGCGGCACCTCGCGGCGCTCGAGCGCATCGCCCACACCGGTGGCGAGCAGCCGGTCCTCGATGGCATCGAGACGCTCGGGACATTCGGGATGGCCCCGGCCCATGTCGTGCTTCCAGCAATCGCGATGTGTGAAGTAGCCGGTCGTGCCCATGTGACTCTTTTGTTATCTAGACCTCACACGGCATGGGGCCGCGCGGTCTTCGGGTATCGTTTGCATATGGATACAAATATGGACGTTGCTGCCAAACTTTCCACTTTGCTAAATCAGCTTAACACGGTGATTGTCGGCAAGGAGACCCAGGTGCGCGACTGCGTGGCCTGCCTGCTGGCGGGCGGCCACCTGCTGATCGAGGACGTGCCCGGCGTCGGCAAGACCACCCTCGCCCATGCGCTGTCGCACACCTTCGGGCTGCAGTTTTCGCGCGTGCAGTTCACGGCCGACCTGATGCCGGGCGATCTGTCGGGCGTCGCGATCTACGACCGCGGCCAGCAATCGTTCGTGTTCCATCCGGGACCGATCTTCGCGCAGGTGCTGCTGGCCGACGAGATCAACCGCGCCAGCCCCAAGACGCAGAGCGCGCTGCTCGAAGCCATGGAGGAGAAGCAGGTCACGATCGAAGGCGAGACCCGGCCGCTGCCCACGCCCTTCTTCGTGATCGCCACGCAGAACCCGCAGGACCAGCTCGGCACCTTCGCCCTGCCCGAATCGCAGCTCGACCGCTTCCTGATGCGCATTTCGCTCGGCTACCCCGACCGCGCCGCGGAGCGCGAGCTGCTCGCGGGCGCCGACCGCCGTGAGATGCTCGCCACGCTGCCCGCGCTGCTCACGGGCGGAGAACTCACAGCCCTGCAGCAGCGCGTGCAGCAGGTGCATGCGGCCGAGCCGCTGCTGAACTACGTGCAGGACCTGATCGCCGCCACGCGGTCGGGCCGCTGGTTCCTTCAGGGCCTGTCGCCGCGCGCCGGCATCGCGGTGCTGCGCGCCGCCAAGGCGCAAGCGCTCTTGGCCAACCGCGACTACGTGGCGCCCGACGATGTGCAGTCGGTGCTGCCGCAGACCATTGCGCACCGCCTCACGCCCGTAGGCGATGCGGGCCGCGGCGCGGTCGAGCAGGTGCGCGCGATGATCGCCGACGTGCCCCTGCCTTAGGCTGGCGCCCTCATGATCGCGTCGCTCCGTTCGCGCATCGACGGCTGGTTCCTGTCGCGCCGGCCGCCCTCGGACACGCTCGAACTCACGCAGCGCAACGTCTACATCGTCCCCACGCGCGCCGGCTGGACGCTGGCCGCCACGCTGCTGGTGCTGCTCGTGGCCTCGATCAACTACCAGCTCAATCTCGGCTACCTGCTGACCTTCCTGCTCGCGGGCAGCGTGGCCGTGGGCATGCATGTCTGCCACGCCACGCTGCGCGGCCTGGCGCTGCACCTGGCGCCGCCCGAGCCGCACTATGCGGGCGCGGCCGCCGCCTTTCGCGTGGTGCTGCACAACACGCGGCGCAGCGTGCGCTACGGCATCGGCATGGCGGTGCGCGGCAGCGGCCACTGGGCCTGGACCGACGTGCCGGCCGAAGGCAGCGCCACGGTCGAGATCGCGTTCCTGCCCGAGCGGCGCGGCCTGCACCCGGTGCCGCCGCTCACGGCCGAGACGCGCTTTCCGCTCGGCACCTTCCGCGTCTGGACGGTGTGGCGGCCGGCGGCGCAGATGCTGGTCTATCCGGCGCCCGAGGCGCATCCGCCGCCGCTGCCGCCCGCCGAGCCACTCACCGGTGCGGCCGCGGTGTCGTCCGCGCTGCGCGCGCAGGCGGCCGGCGAATACGACGGGCTGCGGGCCTACCGGCGCGGCGATCCGCTCAAGCTGGTGGTCTGGAAAAGGGCCGCCCGCGCGCAGGCCACCGGCTCCGAGGAACTCGTGAGCCGTGACCTGCAGCAGACGCAGCGCGAAGAACTGTGGCTCGACGCGCAGGCTGCCGGCCTGGCCGACACCGAGGCCCGGCTCTCGCGGCTGTGTGCCTGGGTGCTGATGGCCGAGCGGCTCGGCGTGGACTACGGCGTGCGCGTGGCGGGCCGCGTGGTGCAACCCTCGCAGGGCGAAGCCCACCGCCGTGCCTGCCTGGAGGCGTTGGCGCTATGTTGAAGAAACTCGCGCGCGAGCTGGCGGCCCTGCCGCGGGATGCCCGCGACACGCTGTTCCTGCTGGCGGTGATCGCGCTGATCGTGCTGCCGCAGGCCTCCAACCTGCCGTGGTGGTGCAGCGCCATCACCGCGATGGTGCTGGTGTGGCGCGGCATGCTCGCGGTCGAGGCCAGGCCGCTGCCCGGCAAATGGTGGCGCGTGGGCCTGCTGGCGCTCACGCTCGCGGCCACCTTCGCGACCCATCGCACGCTGCTCGGGCGCGATGCCGGCGTCACGCTGGTCGTGGTGCTGCTCGCGCTCAAGACGCTGGAGCTGCGCGCGCGCCGCGATGCTTTCGTGCTGTTCTTCCTGGGCTTCTTCGCGATGCTCACGAACTTCTTCTATTCGCAGTCGCTCGTGACCGCGTTCCTGATGCTGCTCGCGCTGCTCGGCCTGCTGACGGCGCTGGTCAACGCGCACATGCCCGTGGGCCGGCCGCCGCTGATGCAGGCCGCGCGCACCGCGGGCTGGATGGCGCTGGCCGGCGCGCCGATCATGCTCGCGCTGTTCATGCTGTTCCCGCGCTTCGCGCCGCTCTGGGGCACGCCGGGCGATGCCATGGTCGGCCGCACCGGCCTGTCGAACACCATGCGCGTGGGCACCATCGCGCAGCTCGCGCTCGACGACGGCATCGCGGCCCGCATCCGCTTCGACGACGGCCGCATCCCGCCGCGGAGCCAGCTCTATTTCCGCGGCCCGGTGCTGGCGCGCTTCGACGGCCGCGAATGGACCTCGCTGCCAGCCTGGCTGCGCGGCGCGCCGTCGCCGTCGAACCTGCGCACGCGCGGAACGCCGGTGGGCTACGAAGTCACGCTCGAGCCCAACCACCGGCCGTGGCTGCTCGCGCTCGATGCGGCAGCCACCGCGCCGGAACTGCCGGGCTTCGGCGTGACCGGCACGAGCGACCTGCAATGGCTCGCCAACCGCCCGATTTCCGACCTCGTGCGCTACCGCGCCGAAAGCCACACGCAGTTCGAGAGCGGCCCCACGCGGCAAAGCGGCCTGCTGCAGGCCTATCTGGCGCTGCCGCCCGGCACCAATCCGCGCACCGCCGAACTCGCCGCCCAGATGCGCGCCGACCCGGCCCTGGCCGCCGCCGACACGCCGGCCTTCGTGCGGGCCGCGCTGCAGCGGCTGCGCACAGGCGGCTACACCTACACGCTGGAGCCCGGCGTCTACGGCAGCGAGACGGCCGATGAATTCTGGTTCGACCGCAAGCAGGGCTTCTGCGAGCACATCGCCTCGGCGTTCGTGGTGCTGATGCGCGGCCTCGGCATTCCCGCGCGCATCGTGACCGGCTACCAGGGCGGCGACTTCAACCGCATCGACGGCTACTGGATCGTGCGCCAGAGCGATGCGCATGCCTGGGCCGAGGTCTGGCAGGAGGGCACGGGCTGGGTGCGCGTGGACCCCACGGCGTCGGTGGCGCCGGGCCGGGTCGGCCAGCTGCAGCGGTTGGTGCCGCAGCCGGGCCTGTTCGAAGGCGCGATCGGCGCGATGAGCCCAACCCTCGCGCAGACCGTTCGCGCCGCGTGGGAGGCGGTCAACAACGGCTGGAACCAGTGGGTGCTCAACTACAGCCAGAGCCGGCAGCTCAACCTGCTGAAGAACCTCGGCTTCGACGCGCCGAGCCTCGCCGATCTGGCCTATGTGCTGCTCTGCCTGCTGGTGGGCGCAAGCATCGCCGGCGCGGCCTGGACGCTCTGGGAGCGCAGCCGGCACGATCCGTGGCTGCGGCTGCTCGGGCAGGCGCGCGCGCGGCTCGCCAAGGCCGGCCTGAAGGTGCCCGAGACCGCGCCGCCCCGGCAGATCGCGCACCAGGCCGAGGCGCGCTTCGGGCCGGCCGCAACCGCCGTTCGCGACTGGCTGCTCAGGCTCGAGGCGCAGCGCTATGCCAAGGCATCGGCCTCATCGGTATCGTCGCTCGCGGCGCTGCGCGCCGAGTTCCGCCGCCTCGACTGGCCCTCGGCGCAGACCCGCCGCTGAAGCGCCCGCGGCAGCCGCGCCCGCGCGGACGGCACAATCGCTTCCATGCGATCTGTTCTCTCCGCGCCGTCGCGCGCCGCCACCCTCGCCCTCATTGCCGCCTGCTGCGCCTGGCCCCTGGGCGCATCGGCCCAGAAGGCCTCGTCCCAACGTGCAGTCAAGACCGTGAACGGCAGCACGCCCTATGCCACGCGCGAGGACGCGATGCAGTTCGCCGACCAGGTGGCCGAGCGCCGCGGCCTCGACCGCGACTGGGTGCGCGCCACCATCGGCAGCGCGCGCTTCTTGCCGAACGTGCCGCGCCTGATGCTGCCGGGCCCGCCGGGCACGGTGAAGAACTGGCAGGCCTACCGCAGCCGCTTCATCGATGCGACCCGCATTGCCGCGGGCGTGCGCTTCTGGCAGGCCAATGCCGAGACGCTCGCGCGGGCCGAGGCGATGTACGGCGTGCCGCCCGAGATCATCGTGGGCATCGTCGGCGTCGAGACGATCTACGGCCGCAACATGGGCAACTTCCGCGTGATCGATGCGCTCGCGACCCTGTCCTTCGATTTTCCGCAAGGCCATCCGCGCGCGGCCGAGCGCGAGGCCTTCTTCCGCGGCGAGCTCGAAAGCTTTCTCGGCGACAACGGCCGCACCTCGCGCAATCCGCTGCTGCCCGTCGGCAGCTACGCGGGCGCGATGGGCATGCCGCAGTTCATGCCGAGCAGCATCGCGAAGTACGCGGTCGACTTCGACGCCGACGGCCGCATCGACCTGGTCGACAACCCGGTCGACGTGATCGGCTCGGTGGCCAACTACTTCAAGGCCTTCGGCTGGACGCCCGGCATGCCGTCGACCTATGCGGTGCGCTTCGACGAAACGCGCCTCAAGAAGGCGCTGCTGCTGGCGCCCGACATCAAGCCGACCTTCAGCGCCGACAGCTTCGTGGCGGCCGGCGCCGTGCCTGAGGCCGAGGGCCTGCGGCACCAGGGGCTGCTCGCGTTGATCGAACTGCAGAACGGCGCCGATGCCGAACCGACCTACGTGGCCGGCACGCAGAACTTCTACGTGATCACGCGCTACAACTGGAGCAGCTACTACGCGATGTCGGTGCTCGATCTCGGCCAGGAGATCAAGGCCGCGATGGCGCAATAGAACCATGTCGACGGTGACGCCGCTCGGGCCCGATGCGCTGCGCGACAACTGGCGCGCCGCGTGGTACGACGTGAGTGCCGCCACCGCCGAGTACGCGCTGTGCCTTGCGCTGCAGCGCTGCTACGCCGAGCCGCAGCGCCACTACCACACGCTGCAGCATTTGGGCGAATGCCTGGGCTGGTTCGCGCTTGAGAAGCAGCAGGCCGAGCGCCCCGGCGAAGTCGCGCTGGCGCTCTGGTTCCACGACGCGGTCTACGACGTGCATGCGCACGACAACGAAGCCCGGAGCGCCGACTGGGCACGCCGTGCGATGCGGGACGCCGGCGTTCCGGCGCCGGCCGCCGAGCGCGTGCATGCGCTCGTCATGGCCACCTGCCACGACGCGGTGCCCGAGGGCCACGACGCCGAATTGCTGATCGACATCGACCTGTCGATCCTCGGTGCCGATCCGGTGCGCTTCGCCGAGTACGAGCGCCAGGTACATGCCGAATACGCGTTCGTGCCCGACGCGGTGCGGCTGCCGCGGCGCCGCGCGATCCTGCAACGCTTCCTCGACCGCGAAGCGATCTACGCCACGCCGCGCATGCATGCGCTGCTCGAGGCGCAGGCGCGTGCCAACCTGGCGCGCTCGATCGCTGCGCTCAGCTGATCGGCACCAGCCGCCACCACTCGGAGCGCGCGGCCTCGCCGTTGCGCGCCTCCTCCACTACGCCGACGAGCAAGCCGGCGCTTCCCGCACCGCACTGCGCCAGCTGCAGCGCACGCTGCGGATCGCGACACAGTGCAAAGCTCGCATCGCCCTGCCAGCCGAGGCAGCGTCCGACTTCCGCGAGCATCAGCGCCGGCTGCCCCTGCATGAAGGTGAACGGCATCAGCATGCCGGCATCGAGTTGCGCCAGCCCTGCATGCGTGGCGCTCCAGGCACCGCGCAGGCTCGCCACGCGCAGGCGTGTGCCGGCCGGCAGCACGGCCTCGCCAGCCTCGTCGAGGCACCGGCGCGCACCGTACATCGCCAGCTCGGTCCAGAGGCCGACGCGCCGCGGCCGGTAGCCGAGCCGCTCCGCGAGCCGGTCGCGCCAGTCTTCGGGGGGCGCATCGGCACCCATGTGCGCGACGGTGCGCCAGGCCGGCTTCATGCGGCAGCATCCGACAGCACCAGCGCGGCATGCCCGCCACCGAAGCCCACCACGTTGAGCAGCATGTGGCGCAGCCGGGCAGGCGCCTGCCCGGCCAGCGCGACACCGAGCCGATCGTCTATCGCATGGCCGGCCGCGGGCCAGCAGCCGGCTTCGATGCAGGCCGCCAGCAGCGCCAGCTCGGCCGCGCCCGAGGCACCGAGCGTGTGGCCGATCCACGCCTTGAGCGACACCAGCGGCGGCAGCGGCGCCGCGCCGAACACCTGCTTCAGGGCCTCGGCCTCGATGGCGTCGTTGACAGGGCTGCCCGCGGCCTGCACCTTGACCAGGTCGATGTCCGCGGGCCGAAGCCGGGCCTGCGCGAGCGCGCCCTCGCACATGGCGAGCACCGCGCCCGCCTCGGTGCCCGAGGGATTGCGCCCATCCACCACATTGGCGCCGCCGGCGATGCGCCAGCGGCGAGCGCGCGACGCCGTGAGGCGCAGCGCAGCCACCGCCTCGCCGAGCACCAGTCCGTTGCGCCCGGCACCGAAAGGCCGCGCCGCACCGTCGGACGACAGCAGCTGCATCGCGCCGAAGCCTGCCAGCGTGAAGCGGTTGCCGAGCTCCGCGCCGACGACGAGTGCCTCGTCCGCCTCGCCGCTGCGGACCAGGTCGCAGGCCGCGAGCACGGCATTGAAGGCCGAGGTGCAGGCCGTGGACACGGTGAAGACCGGTCCCTGCCAATCGAGCGCGCCAGCGACGATGCCCGCGAAGTCCTGCAGGTCGCCGCCCAGGCGCAGGTCCTGCGGCGCCTGCTCCATCGCGCCGATGTCGAGCGACGACGAGGCGACGAAGAGCGGACCGCCGCGCGCGGCACCCAGGCCCGCTTCGGCCGCCACGCTGCGCACCGTGCGCACCAGGCGCTGCTGCCAGTCGCCCTCGCTGCGCGGCAGGCGGTAGACCGGCCACTGCACGCTCGGTGACACCGCGACCGGTTCGGCCGCCGTGGCGGCACCGCGACTGATCGCTGCGACGGCCGACCGCAGGTCGGGCCCGAGCGCGCACGCGAGCCCCGTACCCGCGAGGTACACGCCCGCGTCCAGGCTCATGCCTTGCCCGCGCGCACGAGGTGGTCGGCAAGGTGCGCGATCGACGCCAGCGCGCGACGCGTTTCCTTGCTGTCGGGCATGCGCAGGCCAAAGCGCTGCTGCACCGTCATCGAGACCTGCAGCGCGTCGAGCGAGTCGAGGTCGAGGCGCGCGTCGGGGCCGAACAGCGGCTCGTCGTCGCCGAGCCCGCCCGGCGGCGCTTCCTTCTCGACGGCCTCGAGCACCATGGCCTTGAGCGTTGCGATGAATTCGGGGGAGATGGTGTCGGTCACGTTGCGGGTCTGCGAAAGAGGAAGACGGCGAGCACGAACATCGCGGCCGCGAAAAGCACCAGCCGGCCGACCTGCGGCAGCGTGTCGGCCACGCCGCCGCCGCGCAGCAGAACGGTGAGCAGTGCCTCGAGGCCCCAATTCATCGGCGACACCTCGACCAGGCGCTGCATGAACCCCGGCATCACGAACTTCGGCACCATGATGCCGCCCGCCGCCGCCATCAGCACGTTGACCATCGGCCCGATGGTCGCGGCCTGCGCATGGCTGCGCACCGCGCAGGCGATCGCGAGCGACAGGCTGACTGCGGCCAGGCTCACCGCCGCCAGCGCCACCGCCAGCGCGCCCCAGTGGATGCCTGCGAGCGACAGTGCATCGCCGCCGATCAGCGGCATCAGCCAGATGCCGGCCGCGAGCATCAAGAGCGCCTGCAGCGCATTGACGCCGAGGTACGGCAGCGCCTTCGACGCCAGCAGCATGGCGCGCGAGACGCCGAGGCTGCGCAGCCGCCCGAGCGCGCCGGAACTGCGCTCCTGCACGAACAGGCTCGAGAGCGAGGCCACCACGAAGAACATGCCGAACACCAGCCAGGCCGGCACGTTCTGCTGCACCGACGTGGGCCGCGGCCCGCTGGTGGCATGGCGCTCGGCATGCACCAGCGCCTGGATCGATGCGCCCGCCGGCGGGCTGGCGGTGCCGGGCACCGCGAGCGCAAGCCGCGCCTTGAGTTCGCCCGAGGCGCCCACGAGTTCGGCACGCAGCGCATTGAACAGGTTGGCGTCGAGGCCCGGCTCCGCGAGCAGGCGGATGTGCACGCGGCGCGGCAGCGCGGCCGATTCGAGCTCGTCCGAGAGGCCGGGCTCGAGCACGATCACGTACTTGAGCGTGCCGCTCTTCAGCTGCGCCTGCCAGTCGGCATCGAGCGCACGCGGCTCGCCGTGGCTGCGGGCCCAGATCTGCCGCAGCCACTGCGCGGGCGTGCCGCTGTCGCGCAGGTCGACGGCGTAGCTCAGTTCGGCCAGCGGCGGGCGGTAGATGTCCTTGAGCGTGAGCGACATCAGCACGATGAACACCATCGGCATCAGGAACAGCGCCGCCAGCCCGTGCATGTCGCGCACGAGTGCGAGCAGTTCCTTTTTGATGAGTGCGCTCAGCATGGCGTGAGGGTGATGGCTCAGTCGCGCAGCGACCGGTGGGTGAGCGCCATGAAGAGCTGTTCGAGGTCGTGGCGGCCGAACTCGGCATGGCGCACCGCGATGCCTTCGGCCTCGAGCGCCGCAAGCACCGGGGCTGGCCCAACGCCTTCGTTCAGGTGCACGCGCCAGTGCACGCCGCCCTCTTCCACCGTGCCGAAGCGCGAGAGCATCGCGGCGTCGAGCCCGTCGGCGGCGAGCGTGAGCAGCATCGCGCTTTTGGAAAGCAGTGCATCGAGCGAGCCTTCGCGCAGCACGCGGCCCTGGTCGAGGATCGCGACGCGGTCGGCGATGGCCTCGATCTCTTCCATGTAATGCGAGGCGTAGATCACGGCCGCGCCCTGCTGCGCCAGGCTCTTGATGGCATCGAGGATGAAGGCGCGCGACTGCGGATCGACCCCCACGGTGGGCTCGTCGAAGAGCATCAGCTCGGGTTCGGGCAAGAGCGCGATCGCGAGGTTGAGCCGGCGCTTGAGGCCGCCCGACAGGCGCTCGGCGCGCACGCCGGCAAACTGTTCGAGCTGCGCGAAGCCGATGCACTCGCCGATGCGCGCCTTGCGCCGGGCGCCCGACAGCCCGCCGGCCGCGGCGAAGCAGGCCAGGTTCTCGGCCACGGTGAGCATCGGATAGAACGCATGCTCCTGCGGCGCCACCGCGATGCGCGTGGGCGCCTGCGCACGCACCTGGGCGAGCGGCTGGCCGTCGATGCGGATCTCGCCCGTCTTCACCTCGAGCGCGCCCGAGAGGTGCGAGATCAGCGTGGTCTTGCCGGCGCCGTTGGGGCCGAGCAGGCCCATGACCGATCCCCGCGGCACAGCGAGCGAGACGTCCGTCAGCGCGGGCGCATCGGTGTGCGGATAGCGGTGGCCGAGGTGCTTCAGTTCTAGCATGTCATCGGACGCTCTTGTTCGGGGCGCGATCCCGCCGACGGTGGGCTCCCCTCCGCGAATGTCCCCCGCCCTTCGGGCTCCTCCTTTATTTCGCTGCGCGGAGCCCACCATCGGCGGGATCGTTGCACGGAGCGGTCGTTGATCAGCGGTGCACAACGAGCGTGCCCTCGTGCCCAGGGCACCGGGTGCTCCCCGCAGCGAAATAAAGGAGGAGCCGAAGGCGGGGGACATTCGCGGAGGGGAGTACCCGGTGGCCTGGGCACGCGCCCTGGACAGCAGCGCCCAAGACAACGCCCGCGTCGAACGGAAGGAAGAAACCCCATCTCAGGCCACAGCCGCCTTGAGGTCGCGAAAGAACGCTTCTTCTTCCTGCGACAACGCACGCAGCATCGAAGCGAGCCGTTCCGGATCGACCGCCTCGCGCCCCTTCACCATGCGCGCCGCCTTGAGCGCAAACGCGCGCCAGTTGTCGCCAATCGCGATCAGCCGCTCCGACATCTGCCTGAGCTGCGGCTTGCCAAGCAGTTCGGCGGCCTCCTGCAAAAAGGCCGCGTAGATGAAGCGGAAGCCCGCCCCGCCCGTGCCGATTTCTTCCTGCATCCGCACGACGTGGCCGATGAAGTCGACGCTGCGCGGATCGTGGGCGGAGAGCTTTTCCATGCGCGCGGCCAGCATGCGCATGCCGCGCACGCCCACGATCGGGATCGGCGCGAGCATGGTGCGCACCGTCTTGCGGATGGCCTTGGTCACTGAGGCCGCGTCGACCGCCTTGCGCTCGATCGCCTGCGGGTAGTACATGAGCCCCTTGGGCGCGAGCACGCCCTTGGCGAAGCGCGCGCGCGCGAGATCGGCGCTTGCGCAGCGCACGGGCTCCTCGAACACCGGGTCGCTGATGAGGTAGTCGTCGCCGTCCTTGCCGTAGACCAGCAGGTTGTGCGCATTGAAGTGGAAGCGCATGTTGGGCGGAAAGTACGGCAGCCAGTAGACCGAGGTCTGCAGGCCCACCAGCTGGCCCCCGGCCAGCAGCGCGTCGAGCCGCTGCTGGCCGGCCTCGGCGCTGCGGAAGGTCTCGAAGCGAAAGCGCGCGGCCATCGGCGCCAGCAGGCCCTTGATGATCGCCTTGGGCGGCATGCGGTACGAGATCAGCGGCAGGCCCGAGAGCTTGATGAACGGGAGGTACGCGAACGACAGCGCCGACGAGAGGCCGAACGCCATCGCCTCGGTCATCGGCGCGCCGTGGTGGCGCATCAGGCTCGAGATGACGCCGCTTTCGCAGTGCGCCGCTTGCTGGTGCGCGAAGTTCGTCGTCACGGCAGGCTCCGCAAGGTGGCGATGGAAAGTCCCAGCGCCTCGGCGTAGCGCGCCAGCTGTCGCCCGGAAAGCGCCGCGAAGTGCTGCGGCTGCAGGTGGCGGCGCACACGCCACTGCCAGAAGCCGCTGGTCTGCGAGAGCAGCGCCACGTCCATGCGGCGCGCATACATCCAGTATTCGAGCGGCGAGGCGAGCCCGGCCGCTACGCGCACCCTGGCGGCCTCGGCCTGCTCCACGAGCAGGTCGACCGCATGGCTCGTGACGATCTCCTCCGCCTCCCAGCCGCGCGAACGCGTGGTGACGACGCGGCCCTGCGCATCGCGCGCGTACATGAGCTTGGAATGCCCGTCGAGCGTGGCATTGCCTTCTTGCGGAACAGCGTCGAGGTCCATGGCGATTCCGGTCAGACGGCGGTCAGGTGGATGAAGCCGCTCGAGAAGCGGCCGCTCTCGGGCACGAACATCAGGAGCTTCTGCCCCGGCCGGATGCGGCCCGAGCGGAACAGCTCGTCGAGCATGATGTAGGGCGATGCCGATCCGGTGTTGCCCCTGGTCGCCAGGTTGGTGAACCAGCGCTCGCGCGGGATCGCGAAACCCAGGTTATCGAGGCACTGCGCCACCGGCTCGAAGAAGTAGCTCGACGAGAGATGCGGCAGAAACCAGTCGATCCCGCCCGCCTTCAGGCCGCGCTTGTCGATCAGGCCCGCGAGCGGCTCGCCGAGCGTGGCGCGCACGATGTTCTCGTTGAGCAGGCGCACGTCCTGCTTCACCGCGAAGGTGGATGCGTGCGCCCAGTCGCCGGGTGCAGTGTGCGCCCAGCCGTCGAGCCCGCCGTCGGCGTTCTTCTCGGCGCCCGCGTACATGCAGACCGGCAGTTCGTGCGCGGCCGAAGAGAGCTCGATCCAGTCCACGCGCAGCGAGAGCGGTCCGCGCGGTTCGCGCTCGAGCAGCACCGCGCCCGCGCCGTCGGACAGCATCCAGCGCAGGAAGTCCTTCTCGAACGCGATCTCGGGCCGCTCCTCGAGCGCCGCGAGCTTGTGCGCGAGCTCGGCCTCGAAGCGGTCGCCGCGCATCACGGCGGACGCCAGCTCCGAGCCGGTGGCCACGGCACGCCGTGCATCGCCCGCGCGCACCGAGAGCCAGGCATGCTTGAGCGCCGCGGCACCCGCCAGGCAGATGCCCGCGCAGGCCACCACCTCGAGCCGCGGCCAGCCGAGCTCGCCATGCACCATCACCGCATGGTTGGGCATCAGCTGGTCGGGCAGCGAGGTGCCGGTGGCAAGGCAGTCGACGGGACCGATGTCGTCGCCGAGCGCCCGGATCGCCGCGGCCGTGAGCTGGGCATTGCTCATGGCGAGGCGTCCGGTGGCGCGGTCGATCGCGTAGTGGCGCGACTGGATGCCGTTGCTGCGAAGAATGAGCCGCCGTGCGCGCGAGGCCTTGCCGCCGATGCGGCCGAGGACCTCTTCGATGTCTTCGTTGCCGACCGCGGAAAAAGGCAGGAAGGCGGCGGTGCGGGTCAGGAAGACTTCAATCGTCATAAAGCGGAACACGGTCCATGGCCGAGCCCGAGGGGCGCTCGAAATGGGCCGTCATTTTAGTGAGCCAGCGCCCGAACAGCGGCCGCAGCAGCGCCTGGAGCGACAGGCTCACCGGCACCACCGTGACGATCAGCGCCAGCAGGAAAAGCACATAGAGCAGCAGCAGCGGCTTGCGCTGCCAGGCGCCCGGCCGGCCCGCGGCCATGATGAGCTTGCCCCACAGATAGAAGCTGCGCGTGCCGGCCTTCTCGCTCGCGAGCAGCCGGGCATTGGCCTTGACAGCGCCCAGGCCCGCGAGCAGCGGCCCGGTACCGCGCTCGAGGTCATCGTGCAGCGCATCGCGCAGCGCACGGCCGAAGCGGGCCGCACCCCGGACCTGCGCGTCGTCGAGGCCCGCATCGGGCATGCCCCAGAAGCCGCGCTTGCGGCCCCAGATCAGCCAGGCCGGCGTAGTGAAGAAGGTGGCGAGCGTCGGGCCGGGGTCGGTGAGCACCACGTTGTCGATCATCCGCGCGCCGACGGCATCGAGCAGGCCCTTGAGCTTCTCGTGCGCCATGAGCCACATGTTGCGGCAGGCGATCACCGTGACCACCGGCTTGCCGCGCAGCAGCCGGGCCGCGACGGGGTGCTGGAGAAAGGCGACGACGGGCTGCGACGGCGCCAGGAACCACACCTGGTACGGCAGGATGACGAGGTCGAAGTCTTCTTCGCCCGTGAGCGACAACGGCGCCAGCGGCTGCGGCTTCAGGTGCGCCGACTCGGGAAAGGCATCGAAGAAGCGCAGGAACGGCCACGGGAACGGGAACTCCGCCACCGGCCGCAGCACTTCGACATGCACCGAAATACTGGGATCGGCCATGAGCGGCGCCACGATCTGCCCGGCAACGCTCGCGAGTTGGCCCGTCTGCGAATACTGGACGACCAGGACGCGCTTCGGGCGCGCGGCGGGGGTGGGGAGGCTTGAAGTCACTTGCTGGGCAAAACGAGGGCCGTCGAATGTAAGCGAAAGAGTGCAGTCGACGCATCTGCCAATGGTCATGGCGTCGCGTATGCCCCACGCGATAGGCTGCGCCAAGCAAAAAAAAGGCCGCGCCCTTCGGCGCGGCCCGACGCGAAGCACCCGTGGAACCGGCTTCGCCGGGCCACCGGGTGCGCCCCCCAGTGGGGGGAGGCGCCGCAGGCGCTTCGGGGGGCGTCCTGCTTCTAGCGCGCCTTGCCTTCCTTCCAGGCGGTCAGCAGCTTGCTGTATTCGATCGTTTCGCCCCTGGGCTTCTCGTTGGCCAGCTTCTTCCAGGGCGCATTCTTGTCGCTGAGCCACTTGTTCGGGTCGCCCTTGGCGTTGAGCTTGGGTGCGCAATGCGCCATGCCGGCACGCTGCAGGCGGGCCATCACGTTGTCCATCTCGTCGGCCAGGTTGTCCATCGCCTTCTGCGGGGTCTTCTCGCCCGTGACGGCCTCGGCCACGTTCTTCCACCAGAGCTGCGCGAGCTTCGGATAGTCGGGCACGTTGGTGCCGGTGGGCGTCCAGGCCACGCGTGCCGGGCTGCGGTAGAACTCGACCAGGCCGCCGAGTTTGGGCGCCATGTCGGTCATCGCCTTCGACTGGATGTCCGATTCGCGGATCGGGGTCAGGCCCACGATGGTCTTCTTGAGCGAGACGCTCTTGGAAGTGACGAACTGCGCATAGAGCCAGGCCGCGGCAGTCCTGTTGGCGTCATGGCCGTTGAAGAAAGACCACGAACCCACGTCCTGGTAGCCGTTCTGCATGCCCTGCTTCCAGTACGGGCCGTTCGGGCCGGGCGCCATGCGCCACTTGGGCGTGCCGTCCTCGTTGACCACGGGCAGGCCCTTCTTGGTCATGTCGGCGGTGAAAGCCGTGTACCAGAAGATCTGTTGCGCGATCTGCCCCTGCGCCGGCACCGGGCCCGACTCGCCGAAGGTCATGCCCATGGCTTCCTTGGGCGCGTACTTCTTCATCCAGTCGATGTACTTGGTGAGCGCGTACACGGCGGCCGGCGAATTGGTGGCGCCGCCGCGCGACACGGCCGCACCCACCGGCGTGCACTTGTCGTCGGCCACGCGGATGCCCCATTCGTCGATCGGCATGCCGTTCGGGTTGCCGACGTCGGCGGTGCCGGCCATCGAGAGCCAGGCATCGGTGAAGCGCCAGCCGAGCGAGGGGTCCTTCTTGCCGTAGTCCATGTGGCCGTAGATCGGCTTGCCGTCGATGGTCTTCACGTCGACGCTGAAGAACTCGGCGATGTCCTCGTAGGCGCTCCAGTTGAGCGGCACGCCCAGGTCGTAGCCGTACTTGGCCTTGAACTTGGTCTTAAGGTCCTGGCGGTCGAACAGGTCGGCGCGGAACCAGTAGAGGTTGGCGAACTGCTGGTCGGGCAGCTGGTAGAGCTTGCCGTCGGGCGCGGTGGTGAACTTGGTGCCGATGAAGTCCTTGATGTCCAGGCCCGGATTGGTGAACTCCTTGCCCGCGCCGGCCATGTAGTCGGTCAGGTTCATCATCTTGCCGTAGCGGTAGTGCGTACCGATCAGGTCCGAGTCGGAGATCCAGCCGTCGTAGATCGACTTGCCCGACTGCATCGAGGTCTGCAGCTTCTCGACCACGTCGCCTTCCTGGATCAGGTCGTGCTTCACCTTGATGCCGGTGATTTCCTCGAAGGCCTTGGCGAGCGTCTTCGATTCGTATTCGTGCGTGGTGATGGTCTCCGACACCACGGATATCTCCTTCACGCCCTTCGCCTGCAGCTTCTTGGCCGCATCGATGAACCACTTCATTTCGGCGGTCTGCTGCTCCTTGCTGAGCGTGGAAGGCTGGAACTCGCTGTCGATCCACTTCTTCGCCTCGGGCTCTGCGGCCCCTGCACCGTGCGCGGCGCATAGCGCCGCTGCCATTGCCAATGCCGTATAGCGCATCTTCATGAATGTGTCTCCTCGGTTGAAGGCTTCCCCGGGTGTTTCGATCGCGGCTCCGGGGAGGCGGAGAGCCGGTCGCGTCTTTCCTTGAAAAACTAGCCTTTGCGCATCACGAGCGCGAGCAAAAACATCGACAGCACGAAGCTGATCCAGATCGACGGCTCGGCCTCGAGGCTCAGCCATTCCTGGAACTTGCCCGCGAGGCCGATGAAGATCAGGTTGAGGTAGGCGGCCGACAGCAGGCCGATGAAGAGGCGGTCGCCGCGTGTGGTGGCAATCGGCAGCCAGCCGCGCCGCATGATGGTGGGCGACTTGAGCTCCCACACGGTCATGCCGATCAGCATCAGCACGATGCAGGTGAAGAAAACGGCCACCGGGGTGGTCCAGACCATCCAGTCGAACATGTTGTCGCCCTCCTCTCAGACCCGTCCCATCGCAAAGCCTTTTGCGATGTAGTGGCGCACGAACCAGATCACGATGGCGCCCGGCACGATCGTCAGAACGCCAGCAGCCGCCAGCGTGGCCCAGTCCATGCCCGAGGCGCTCACGGTGCGCGTCATCGTCGCGACGATCGGCTTGGCATTCACGCTCGTGAGCGTGCGCGCGAGCAGCAGCTCGACCCAGCTGAACATGAAGCAGAAGAACGCCGCCACGCCGACGCCGGCCTTGATGAGCGGCAAGAAGATCTTGATGAAGAAGCGCGGGAACGAGTAGCCGTCGATGTAGGCGGTCTCGTCGATTTCGCGCGGAATGCCGCTCATGAAGCCTTCGAGGATCCACACGGCGAGCGGCACGTTGAACAGCAGGTGCGCGAGCGCCACGCCGAGGTGCGTGTCCATGAGGCCGACGGTGCTGTAGAGCTGGAAGAACGGCAGCAGGAACACCGCGGGCGGCGTCATGCGGTTGGTCAGCAGCCAGAAGAACACGTGCTTGTCGCCGAGGAACGAATAGCGCGAGAACGCATAGGCCGCCGGCAGCGCCACCGTGAGCGAGATGACGGTGTTGATCGCCACGTAGATCAGGCTGTTGATGTAGCCCGAGTACCACGATTCGTCGGTGAAGATGCGCGCGTAGTTGGCCCAGGTGAGCTCCTGCGGAAAGAACGAGAAGCTCGAGACGATCTCTTCGTTCGTCTTGAAGCTCATGTTGACCATCCAGTAGATGGGCAGCAGCGCGAACAGGATGTACAGCACCAGGAAGATGCTGCGCTTGCGGAATCTTCTTTCGTTCATTTGTTTGACTCCTGTTCCTGGCGCTGGCGTTCAGGGCGCGTGCCCAGGCCACCGGGTACTCCCCTCCGCGAATGTCCCCCGCCTTCGGCTCCTCCTTTATTTCGCTGCGGGGAGCACCCGGTACCCTGGGCACGAAGGCACGGTCGTCGTGCATCGCTGACCAACGACCGCTCTGCGCAACGAGCACGCCGATGGGGTGCCTTGCGCAGCGAAATAAAGGAGGAGGCCGCAGGCCGGGGGACATTCGCGGAGCAAGGTACCCCGTCGGCGGGATCGCCCCACGGACAGCAGCGCAAAGAAGACCGCCAGCTCATTTCTCCACCTCCACCGTCTGCGTCCCGACGCGCTGCATCCAGTTGTAGAGCACGAAGCAGAACAGCAGGATGATCAGAAAGTAGATCAGCGAGAACGCCGCCGCCGGCCCGAGGTCGAACTGCCCCACGGCCTTCTGCGTGAGGTATTGGCTCAGGAAGGTCGTCGCGTTGCCCGGTCCGCCGCCCGTCAGCACGAAGGGCTCCGTGTAGATCATGAAGCTGTCCATGAAGCGAAGCAGCACCGCGATCATCAGCACCCCGCGCATCTTCGGCAGCTGGATGTAGCGGAACACCGCGAACTTGCTCGCGCCATCGATGCGCGCCGCCTGGTAGTAGGCGTCGGGGATCGAGCGCAGGCCCGCAAAGCACAGCAGCGCCACCAGCGGCGTCCAGTGCCACACGTCCATCACCAGCACCGTCAGCCACGCGTCGGTCGCGCTGCCGGTGTAGTTGTAGTCCACGCCCAGCTTCTGCAGCGCATGGCCCAGCAGGCCGATGTCGGCGCGGCCGTAGATCTGCCAGATCGTGCCGACCACGTTCCACGGAATCAGCAGCGACAGCGCCACCACCACCAGCACCGCCGACGACTTCCAGCCCTTCGCCGGCATCGACAATGCCAGGCAGATGCCCAGCGGAATCTCGACCAGCAGCACCGACAGCGAGAAGCCCAGCTGGCGCCAGAGCGCCTGGTGCAGCTCGTCGTCGCGCATCACCGAGGCGAACCATTCGGTGCCGACGAACACGCGCCGGTCGGGCGAGATGATGTCCTGCACCGAGTAGTTGACCACCGTCATCAACGGCACGATGGCGGAGAAGGCCACGCACAGCAGCACCGGCAGCACCAGCCACCAGGCCTTCTGGTTCACGGGCTTGTTGGTGGCGTTCATGCCATGGCTCCTTCGCCGGCCACCACCAGCTCCTCGTCCTTGTAGAAGCAGGTGTGCGCATCGAGCACCCGCAGCCACACGGTCTCGCCGACCGCGGGCGGCACCTCGTCGGCATGCAGCCGCACCTTGACCAGGCTGCCGTCGACCTCCGCGCTCAGCATGGTGTGCGTGCCGACGTCCTGCACCTGCGTCACCACCGCCGGCACCGCACCCGGCGCGCCCGCACTCGCGAGGCGAAGGTATTCGGGCCGGATGCCGATCTTGAGCATGCCCTGCGGCAGCGCGCGCGCCGGCGTGAGACGGGTGCGGCCCACTTGGAGCGCACCGTCCTCACAGCGCGCCGCCAGGAAGTTCATGCCCGGCGATCCGATGAAGTGGCCCACGAAGGTGTGCGCCGGCCGTTCGAATAGCGCCTCGGCGCTGCCCACCTGCACGGCCTTGCCGCGCGTCATGACCATCACCTCTTCGGCGAAGGTGAGCGCTTCGACCTGGTCGTGCGTCACGTAGATCAGCGTGAGCTTGAGCTCGCGGTGGATCTGCTTGAGCTTGCGCCGCAGCTGCCACTTGAGGTGCGGGTCGATCACCGTGAGCGGCTCGTCGAACAACACCGCCGAGACGTCGCTGCGCACCAGGCCGCGCCCAAGCGATATCTTCTGCTTGGCATCGGCCGCGAGGCCTGCCGCGCGCTGGTTGAGCTGGCCGCTCATGTCGAGCATCTCGGCGATCTCGCCGACGCGCTTTCGGATCTGGTCTTCGGGCACCTTGCGGTTGCGCAGCGGGAACGCCAGGTTCTCGGCCACGGTCATCGTGTCGTAGATCACCGGGAACTGGAACACCTGCGCGATGTTGCGCTCCTGCGGCGTGGCACGGGTCATGTCGCGCCCGTCGAACTGCACCGTGCCCTGCGACGGCGCCAGCAGGCCCGAGATGATGTTGAGCATGGTCGTCTTGCCGCAGCCTGAGGGGCCGAGCAAGGCGTAGGCGCCGCCGTCGCGAAAGCTCATCTTGAGCGGCAGCAGCGCATAGTCGCTGTCCTGCGCGGGGTTCGGACGGTAGGCGTGCGCCAGGTCGAGGTCGATGCGTGCCATGACTAGTTTCCCCTGCGCCAGGCCGGCGCCAGCGCCAGCATCTCGCTGGCATCGAACACATAGGCTTGCGATGCGCTGAAGTACAGCGTGATCGAGGTGCCGAGCTCGAAGCGGTGCACGCCCGTGAGCTGCGCCACCAGTTCGCCCACCGGCGTCTCGACGTGCACGAAGGTGTCCGAGCCCGATATCTCGGCCAGTTCCACCTTGCCGGGCAAGGCGATGTCGCCCTCCCCCGCATCGACGTTCAGCGCGCTCGCGCGCAGGCCCACCGTGACTGCGCCGCCCGTGCCTTCGGGCAGCGCCAGCGCGAGCGCCGGTCCGCCTTCGAGCTGCACCCGTCCGGCCGATGCCGTGGCGCGCAGCAGGTTCATCGGCGGATCGCTGAAGGCCCGCGCCACGCGCAGCGACTGCGGCGCATGGAACACCTCGGCCGTGGGACCGTATTGCAGCAGTTCGCCGGCATCCATCACCGCGGTGTAGCCGCCCAGCAGCAGCGCCTCGCCGGGCTCGGTGGTGGCGTAGACCACGGTCGAATCGCCGCTCGCGAAGAGTTGCGTGAGCTCTTCGCGCAGGCCTTCGCGCAGCTTGTAGTCGAGGTTCACCAGCGGCTCGTCCAGCAGCATCAGCGGCGCATTCTTCGCCAGCGCGCGCGCCAGCGCGCGCGCCAGCGCCACGCGCTGCTGCTGCCCGCCCGAAAGCTCGGACGGATAGCGGTCGAGGAACATGCCGATCGACAACCTGTCGGCCAGCGCCTTCACGCGCGCATCGATGTTCAGCTCGCCGCGCAGCTTCAGCGGCGAAGCGATGTTGTCGGCCACCGTGAGCGAGGGATAGTTGATGAACTGCTGGTAGACCATGGCCACGTTGCGCTCACGCACCGGCATGCCGGTCACGTCCTTGTCGTCCACCAGCACGCGGCCGGTGCTCGGCGCATCGAGCCCGGCCATCAGCCGCATCAGGCTGGTCTTGCCGGCCTGCGTCGCGCCCAGCAGCACGGTGACCGCGCCGCTCTTGGGCGCGATGCTCTGCTCGTAGAGCCAGGTCTGCGCGCCGACCTTCTGGGTGACGCGCTCCAGAGTCAATTGCATCAGCGCTCCTGGTTGACGATGTTGTCGCTGGGGTGGATGGCGTGCGCCTGCATCCACGCGGCCACCTGCGCGCGCTCGGCGGCGGTGTAGCGCAGGCCGAGCTTGGAGCGGCGCCAGAGCACGTCGTCGGCGCTGGTGGCCCATTCGTTCTGCTGAAGAAAACGCAGCTCGCGCACATGGAGGCCCGGCGCCACGGCGTCGCCCATGTCGGCCATCGCCTGCGCACCGCCGAGCAGGTCGGCCACGCGCGCGCCGTAGGCACGCGCCAGGCGCCGCGCGAGCGCTTTGTCGAGCCAGGCATGGCGGGCCTGCACCGCGGCCACGAAGCGCTCGAAGTCGTCGTCGGGTCGGGTCGCGGCGCCGATCCATGCGGAGAGGTCGCCGCCGGCGAGGAAGGCCCCTTCGGTCCAGGCCGCGCGCTTCGGGCCCGGCTCGCCGAGCATCCGCCCGACCTCGTCGGCCGCATCTTCGGCCAGCTTGCGGAAGGTGGTGATCTTGCCGCCCCACACCGACAGCAGCGGCGCCGCGGCGGTGTTCGACTCGAGCATGTAGTCGCGCGTGACCGCCGACGGATCGCCCGAGGCATCGTCGAGCAGCGGCCGCACGCCCGAATAGGTCCAGACCACGTCGGCCGGCACCACCGGCCGCTCGAAATACCGGCTCGCCTGCATGCAGAGGTAGTCGATCTCCTCCTGCGAGATGCGCGCCGCGCCGGGGTCGTCGGCGTTCAGCTCGATGTCGGTGGTGCCGATCAGCGTGAAGTCGTCCTGGTAGGGGATCGCGAAGATGATCCGCTTGTCGGGGTTCTGGAAGATGTAGGCATGGTCGTGCGCGAACAGGCGCTTCACCACGATGTGGCTGCCCTTGACGAGCCGCAGGTGGCGCGTGGCCAGCGCCTCGCCCTTGGCCGACTGCGCCACGCCCCGCAAGAACGATTCGGCCCACGGCCCCGCCGCGTTGACCACGGCGCGCGCGCGCACCACGCGGGTGGCGCCATCAGCCGCCTCAAGCGTCGCGGTCCAGCCCCCGGCATCGCGCTGCGCATGCGTGCAGCGCGTGCGCGTGAGCACCTCGGCGCCGTGTGCCCGCGCGTCGACCGCATTGAGCACCACCAGCCGCGCGTCGTCGACCCAGCCGTCCGAGTAGACGTAGCCGCGCTCGAACTGCCGCTTGAGCGGCTCGCCCGCCGCGTGGCGGCGCAGGTCGATGCTGCGCGAGCCCGGCAGCACCTCGCGCTTGGCGAGGTGGTCGTACATGAACAGGCCGATGCGGATCATCCAACCGGGTCGCATCGAGGGATCGTGCGGCATCACGAAGCGCAGCGGCCACATGATGTGCGGCGCGCTCTTGAGCAGCACCTCGCGCTCCTGCAGCGCCTTGCGCACCAGCGAGAACTCGTAGTACTCGAGGTAGCGCAGCCCGCCGTGGATCAGCTTGGTCGACGAGGACGAGGTGTGTGCGGCGAGATCGTCCTTCTCGCACAGCACCACGCGCCAGCCGCGGCCCGCGAGGTCGCGCGCGATGCCGCAGCCATTGATGCCGCCGCCGACGATCAGCACGTCGCATTCGGTGGTGGCCGGCGCCTTCGGGTCGGAGGACAAATCGCTCACTGAAAATGGCCCGTTCGGATCGTGACTTTGTTCACGGAAGGGCGCCATTGTATTTTCGCGTCTTTTCATTTGGATTCCTTTCGACGCGATTTTCCTCCGAGTTTTCCCTTACAAATATTCGTTTTCTTTCGTTTTAAAGTAGCCCGCCTGTACCCTCGGCGGCAGTCTCACTGCTTTCCGCGACCGTTCCGTGAATTCCAACCCGCGCCAGATCAACCTCCTCGACACCGTGCGCACGCGCGGCTCCGTCACCGTCGAACAGCTTGCCGACATGCTCGGCGTCACGCTGCAGACGGTGCGCCGCGACGTGCAGCGCCTGGCCGACCAGGGGCTGCTGACGCGCTTTCACGGTGGTGTGCGCATGCCGAGCTCCACCACCGAGAACATCGGCTACCAGCAGCGCGAAACGCTGAATGCCGAAGGCAAGGCGCGCATCGCGCGCCGCGTGGCCGAGCTGGTGCCCAACGACTGCTCGCTGATCCTCAACATCGGCACCACCACCGAGGCCATTGCCAAGGCGCTGCTACGCCACACGGGGCTGCGCGTGATCACCAACAACCTCAACGTCGCGACGATCCTGAGCGGCAATGCGTCGTGCGAGGTGATCGTGGCGGGCGGCTCGGTGCGCCCGCGCGACCGCGCGGTCGTGGGCGAGGCCACCATCGATTTCATCCGCCAGTTCAAGGTCGACATCGCGCTGATCGGCGTGTCGAGCATCGAGTCAGACGGTTCGCTGCGCGACTTCGACCTGCGCGAAGTGAAGGTGGCGCAGACCATCATCGCGCAGGCGCGCGAGGTCTGGCTCGCGGCCGATGCGAGCAAGTTCAACCGGCCCGCGATGATCCAGCTCGGCACGCTGTCGCAGATCGACCGCCTGATCACCGACGCCGAGCCGCCGCCGCCCTTCGCCGACCTGCTGCAGGCTGCCGAGGTGCGCCTGGAGATCGCAAGGCCATGAGGTCAGCCCGCATTCCTCCCTCCCCTTCCGGGGGAGGGCCGGGGTGGGGGCACGACAGCACCCGGAAAAGCGCGGCGCCCGAACGAACGCCTGCCCCCATCCCAACCTTCCCCCGGGAGGGGAAGGAGCAAGACAGAGGAAGATGAATCCATGACCACCTACCTGCTCGCCCTCGACCAGGGCACCTCCAGCTCGCGCAGCATCGTGTTCGATCGCGAAGGCCGCATCGTCGCGATCGCGCAGAAGGAGCTGACGCAGATCTACCCCCAGCCCGGCTGGGTCGAGCACGACCCGATGGAGATCTGGCGCAGCCAGCTCGCCACCGCGCGCGAGGTGCTCGCCAAGGCGAAGCTGCAGCCTGCCGACATCCATGCGATAGGCATCACCAACCAGCGCGAGACCACCCTGCTGTGGAACCGCAAGACTGGCCAGCCGGTGCACCATGCAATCGTCTGGCAAGACCGCCGCGCCGAGCCGCTGTGCGCGCAGCTGCGCGACGAAGGCATGGCCGGCACCATCCAGCAGAAGACCGGCCTCGTGATCGACGCCTACTTCTCGGGCACCAAGCTGCGCTGGCTGCTCGACAACGTGCCCGGCGTGCGCGCGCAGGCCGAGCGCGGCGAACTCGCCTTCGGCACCGTCGACAGCTGGCTCATCTGGCAGCTCACCGGCGGCAAGGTGCACGTGACCGACGTGACCAACGCCTCGCGCACCATGCTGTTCGACGTGCATCGCAACGAATGGGATGCGGAGCTGCTCGATGCGTTGCGCATCCCGGCCGCGCTGATGCCCGCGGTACAGCCCTCGAGCTCGCACTTCGCCGACACCGATGCCGCGCTGCTCGGCCGCGCGCTGCCGATCGGCGGCGTCGCGGGCGACCAGCAGAGCGCCCTCTTCGGCCAGGCCTGCTTCGGGCCCGGCATGGCCAAGAACACCTACGGCACCGGCTGCTTCCTGCTGATGCACACGGGCGGCGAATTCCAGCCCTCGCACAACGGCCTGCTCGTGACCAGCGCCGCACAAACGAACGCCACGCCGCAGTACGCGATGGAAGGCAGCGTCTTCGTCGGCGGCGCCGTCGTGCAGTGGCTGCGCGACGGCCTGAAGGCCATCAAGGGCAGCGCCGAGGTGCAGTCGCTCGCGGAGAGCGTGCCCGACGCGGGCGGCGTGATGATGGTGCCGGCCTTCACCGGGCTCGGTGCGCCCTACTGGAATGCCGAGGCGCGCGGCACCATCACCGGCCTCACGCGCGGCACCACCGTGGCGCACATCGCACGCGCCGCGCTCGAGAGCATCGCCTACCAGAGTGCCGCGCTGCTGCAGGCCATGAGCCGCGATGCGGTGGCCGCCGGCGGCACGCCCGTGGCCGAGCTGCGTGTCGACGGCGGCGCCAGCGTGAACGACCTGTTGATGCAGTTCCAGGCCGATCTGCTGGGCATTCCCGTGGTGCGGCCCGAAGTGATCGAGACCACCGCGCTCGGCGCGGCGTACCTGGCGGGCCTGTCGACCGGCTTCTACAGCGACGTGGGCGCGCTGTCGAAGCTCTGGAAGATCGAACGGCGCTTCATGCCGACCATGGGCCGTGCCCAGGCCGAGGAATCGATGGCGCGCTGGGAACGCGCCGTGCGGCAGGCCACGCAGACATAAGCGCCGCGTCCCCAGGGGCGGCTACCAGCCCCAGAGCAGCTTGCGAGAGATCCAGCCGGTGACGCCGCTTTCGTGCTTCACCTTGATCCAGTTGCCGCGCCGCGCCAGGGTGCGCAGCACGTCGCCGTAGGCGGCCTTCATCATGATCGCGCTGGTGGTGCTGGGCGAGCGGCGCAGGTTCGCAACCGCCACCTTCACCACGTGGTGCGGCGTCTTGTTGGTCATCGAGCGGAACACCCAGGCCTTGTCGCCCTCGAAGTCGCGCACGTGGAGCCATGCGCCCTTCTTGCCGATCACCCGGAACGGATAGCCCTTGCCGACGGTCCAGTGGGCCTCGTGGCGCTGGCCGGGGCCGGTGCGCATGTTCAGCGTCTCGACGGCGACGCTGACCATCTGCGGGGCAGCAAGCGCGGCCGGCAGCAGCATGCACGACAGTGCGAAGGCCAGCAGCAAGGCGGGGAGTCGGGTGAATCTCATGGAGAACGGGTTCCTTTTCTAGGAGAGTTGGAATGTCCGGCGATGCCGGGCGAGCCCGTCTGGGCGCGCGAGGCCGAATAAGTTCCGCGGGGATATCCCTGAGGGGCTGCACCGCAGGACTTCATCAGGGATGCGGGGGCCGGCCTTTATCATGGGGCGGCCTTCGGCATCTCTCCCGCATTCGACGATCTTCTCGTTCATGAACCGCATTCGCACGTCATCATCGCTGCCGGCCGCCGCCGCGCTGCTGCTGGCCTTGGCCCTCGCGGCCGGCTGCAGCCGCTATCCGGACCAGGACGCGCCGAGCGTGCGCCAGATGACCATGGCCGAGCACCTGAAGGTGCTCAACGGCTACCTCGCGCACGGCGGCAGGCCGCGCCGGCTCGCAAGCCGCGACCAATGCCACCTCGTGCTCAAGAAGACGCTCGACAGCGCAGCGGCGATGCAGCGCATCGTCATTCCGCTGCTCGAGACCAGCGTCGAGCTCGCCACCCGTCCGAGCGGCCAGGGGCTGCGCATCAAGCTCACGCAGCAGGCCGAGGGCCAGCGCCAGGTGTGGCTGCGGCTGGACCTGGAGCACTGGATCGATGCGGTCGCGTGGCGCTCGCATTTTCAGCAGTTGCAGCTGCATTGCCGGGACGTGCTGGGGGATGCGGACGCGCACTGAGACCGGCCGGCGCGCTGCTGCCGACCATTCGCGTCAGGCGATCGCCAGCAGATTTACCAACGCCGGACTCCGATTTGCGGCCATCCATGCCAGCCCGTGCTGCAAGGCACGCGCCTTCGGCCGCAGCGGCTTGAGCACCACGCCGCCGAATTCCTCCAGCGCCTCCAGTTCGCGCGGAAGCACCGACACGCCCGCGCCCGCCGCGATCAGGCACAGCAGCACCTGCGACGCTTCGGATTCGCGCACCACGCGCGGCGTGAAGCCGGCACGCTGGCATTCCGCGTCCATGGCTTCGCGCAGGTGAAAACCACGGTTGGCCGGATAGCCCACGAAGGGCTCGCCGGCCAACGCCGCGAGCGAGACACTGCGGCGCCCGGCCAGCGGATGTGCCGCGGGCAGGAACAAGGCCAGCTCGCTGCGCGCGAAGGCGCGCGTCGCGATGCCGTCGCCGCCGAGTGGCAGGAAGCACAGCGCCGCATCCAGTGATCCGTTCAGCAGCGCCGCCTTGAGCGGGCCGGTGGCGAGCGGGCCCTCGATGTCGAGTGCCACGCCGGGATGGCGTGCATGGAAGGCCTGCACCAGCCGGGGCAGCAGATGGTGGCTGGCGCGGCCGGTGAAGCCCAGGCGCAGGCGCCCCGCTTCGCCGCGGTGCGCCCGGCGGCTCGCCTCGGCGGCCTGGTCGAGCTGCGCGAACACGGGCTCGATGCCTTCGAGGAACGCACGGCCGGCGGCGCTCAGCGAAACCTGCCGCGTGTGGCGGTCGAACAGCCGCACGCCCAGTTCGCGCTCGAGTTCGAGGATGCGCTGGCTCAGCGGCGGCTGCGCCATGTGCAGTCGCTCGGCCGCGCGCGTGAAGCTCTGTTCCTGTGCCACGGCCATGAAGCCGCGCAGATGCCGAAGTTCCATCGAGGAGCCCTTCTTCCGTATTCAGACGCACACGATATCAATGATTGCTGTATTCGGTATTGGACATCTGAATCTCGAATTTCTAACATAAAAGTACTACAGACGACGAGAAAAGGATCAGCACGTGGAACTCGAACAACGAACCGCCCTGGTGACCGGCGGCAACAGCGGCATCGGCCTCGGCATCGCACGGCGTCTGGCGCGCGGCGGCGCGCACCTGGTCCTGAACGGCATCGCGCCCGAGGCCGAGGGGCAGGAGATCTGCCAGGCGCTTGCGGCGGAATTCGGTGTGCGCGCCGACTACCTGCATGCGGACCTGCGCGACGCGGCGCAGATCGAACGGCTGATGGCAGCCGCCAGCGAGTTCGGCGGCGGTGCGGTCGACATCCTTGTCAACAACGCCGGCATGCAGCATGTGTCGCCGATCGAGGAGTTTCCGGTCTCGGCCTGGGACGACATGCTGGCCATCAACCTGTCGGCCAGCTTCCACACGATCCGGCTGACGCTGCCCGGCATGCGCACGCGTGGCTGGGGCCGCATCGTGAACATTGCGTCGATCAGCGGCCTGCGCGGCCGGGCCGGCAAGTCGGCCTACAACGCCACCAAGCACGGCCTCATCGGGTTGACCAAGGCGGTGGCGCTGGAGACCGCCGAGACGCCGATCACCTGCAACGCGATCTGCCCGGGCTGGGCGCTCACCGGGCTGGTGCAACGCCAGGTCGATGCGCTGGCCGAGCGCGAGCACCTCGACGACGCGACCGCCGCACGCAAGCTGCTCGGGCTGCGCCAGCCCTCGGGTCGCTTCGTGACCATCGACCAGATCGCCTCGCTCGCGGCCTACCTGTGCTCGGACGATGCACAGGAAGTGCGCGGCGCAGCCTGGACCATCGACGGCGGCACCACGGCCGCCTGAACCGAAAAAAGGACACAACCATGACGACCATTGCGACACGCATCTCAACGCTCATCGCCGCCGCCTGTGCGGCAGCCCTCGCGCTCATGGCCCATGCGCAGGCCGACTATCCGAAGCAGCCGGTGAAGCTCATCGTGCCCTACTCGGCTGGCGGCGTGACCGACCAGATGGGCCGCGCGCTGGCCGAGCTCGCAGGCCCCCGGCTTGGCCAGCCGATGGTGATCGAGAATCGCCCGGGCGCCAACGGAACGCTCGGCGCGGTGCAGATGCTCGCCACCGATCCCACGGGCTACACGCTCACGGCGGTGCCCGTGGGCGTGTTCCGCATGCCGCACATCACCGGTGCGCCCTACGACCCGCTGAATGACCTGACCTACCTCGCGGTGCTCGGCGGGTTCAACTACTACATCGCGGTCGCCGCCGACTCACCGTGGAAGTCGGTGGCCGACATGGTGGCGCACGCCAAGCGGCCCGATGCCAAGGTTTCCTATGGTTCGCCGGGCAACTACAGCAGTCAGCACATCGGCATGGCGCAGCTCGGCGAAAAGAGCGGCGCGCGCTGGGTGCACGTGCCGTACAAAGGCGACGCCGGCACCATCGCGGCGCTGCTCGGTGGCCATGTGCAGGTCATCGTGAGCTCGAGCACGCTGCTGCCCTACGTGCAGTCCGGTCGCATGCGCGTGCTCGCCACGCTCGGCGAGACACGCTCGAAAGACCTGCCCGACGCACCCACGCTGAAGGAGCTGGGCTACCCCATCGTGCATGCCTCGCCTGTCGGCATTGCCGGCCCCAAGGGCATGGACCCGGAGGTGGTGGCCAAGCTCGACGCGGTCTTCAAGGCCGTCTACGACGACCCTTCATTCCAGGCCACGCTGGCGCGCCTCGGCATGTCGCCCATCTACATGGACCACAAGGCCTACACCCGCTATGCGCGCGAGACCTTCGTGGGCGACAAGGACGCGCTGAAGGCGATGGTGGCGAACGTCAAGTAGCGGCCCCGGCGCACGGCCGCTACAGCTTCGACGGCAACCAGGTCGCGAGCGGCGGCCAGATGTAGATCACCCAGGCCAGCACGAGGATCATCATCCAGTAGGGCGCAACGCCCATGAAGATCTCGCGCACGGTGACGTCCTTGTCGGGCACCGCGGCCTTCACCACGAACACGCTCATGCCGAACGGCGGCGTCAGCACGCCGGCTTCGATCACGAGGATGCCGATCAGCGCGAACACGATCGGATCGAAGCCCAGTGCCATGCCGATGGGCCAGAAGATCGGCACCGTCAGCAGCATGATCGAGATGCTGTCGATGAAGCTGCCGAGGATGAACCACACGGCCACCATGAAGAGCATCGTGCCGACCGGCCCGAGGCCCCACGACTGCAGCAGCGCCTCGACCTCTTGCGGCAGGCCGTTGAGCGCCACCAGCTTGCTGAACATCATGGCGGTGAGCAGCAGCAGCATGATCGGCGTCACCGTGCGGCCCGACTCCATGAACGCATCGCGGATGCCTTGCCAGCGCATGCCCTTGGCCCACGCCACGACGAGCGCGCCCACCATGCCGACGGCGCTGCCCTCGGTCGGCGTGAAGAAGCCGAACCAGATGCCGCCCAGCGTCAGCAGGATCAGCAGGCCGACGTAGAGCGCGCCGAGCGATTCGCTGCGCAGCGGCGCCTCGGCGGCGGCCTCGGCTTCGGGCGCCGACGCGGGCCTGAGCCAGGCGAACACGGCGCAGTACAGCGCGTACATGCTCGCAAGCACCAGCCCCGGCAGCACGCCCGCGGCGAACAGCTTGCCGACCGATTGCTCGGTCAGGATGGCCCAGACGATCATGAACACCGACGGCGGAATCAGCAGGCCCAGCACCGAGCTGCCCGCGATGCAGCCGGTCGCGAAGCTGCGGCTGTAGCGGTTGGCGCGCATGACTGGATAGGCCACGTGGCTGAAGGCGGCGGCCGCGGCCACGCCCACGCCGGTGACCGCCGCGAACACCGCATTGCCGCCGACCGTGGCCACGGCCAGGCGGCCGGGCACGCCGCGAAGGCGCCGGTTGACCACGTTGAACAGGTCGTGTGCCGCGCCCGAATGCGCGATCAGCATGCCCATCACGGTGAAGCACGGGATGACCACGAAGTTGTAGTCCTTGATGCCGCCGATGGCGGTCTGTCCGACCAGGTCCATCGCGGGCCAAAGGCCGCCCAGCGCAATGCACAGGCCGAAGAGCGCGCTGCCCGCGAAGGCGAACACCACCGGCACGCCGGCCAGCACGAGCACGGCGAGCACCAGCACGGCCGCCCAGGTTTCGAGAAACATGTGGAGACTCCTAGTGATTGGACGAGTTCGGGCGGGCATCGCGTCCGCGCAATGCCTCCACCACGAAACCGATGCACACGGCGGCGCCGACGATCCACAGCGCCAGCGTGGCAAAGCGAAGCGGCGATGCCGGCAGGCGGAACGCGTCGTTTCCGTAGAACTCGGCGCTGCGCCAGCCCTCGACCGCAGGCTCCCAGCCCGCGAGCACGAACACCGCGAACACCGCGGCGCCCACGGCCCAGGCCAGCGCCGACATCGCGCTGCGCACGGCCGGCGGCACCCGGTCGAGGAAGAAGGTCACGCGCAGCAGCTTGCCTTCGCGCATCGCGTGCGGCGCCTGCAGGAAGGTCAGCAGCACCAGCCCCGCGCCGGTCAACTCGGCGGTGCCGGCAAAGGGCCGGTTGAACAGCAGGCGTCCGAGCACGTCGTAGCAGATGACCGCGACCATCGCCGCGAGCAGCACTGCGCCCAACGCGTGAAAGCCGAGCAGGGCCCGGTCGAACCAAGTCTTCATGTGTGATCCTTTTCGGAGGGAAGGAGAAACCAGGCGGCGCATCCCGCCGCCACCAGCACTGCGGCCATGAGCACCACCGAGGGGTGCGCCGGCAGCGGCAGCGCGCCGGCGATCCATGCGCTGAGGGCGCCGGTGCACATGTGCACCGTGCCGATCCCCGCCGTCGCGAGCCCCGCCTGTTGCGGCATCTTCTGCAGCACCAGTGCAAAGGCCGCGGGAAACACCACACCATGGCCGACCGCGCACAGCGTGAGTGCCACAGCCCAGAGCCACAGCGCCGGCCACCACAGCGTGGCGACCAGCAGCGCGATGCCCGCGGCCACGATGCCGAGCCCGCGCGCCATGTGCACGCCGCCCGGCACCGCAGCGCGGCGGCGCACCCACTGGTTGCCCAGCGCGAAGCCCAGGTAGGTGCCACCGAGCACGGCCGCGATCAACCCCGGCCCGGCGCCGGTGGCGGCATGCAGCGCCGCCGGGCCCGCGGCCGCGACGATGAAGAACGGCGCCGCGGCACCGGCCAGCGCCAGGCTGGTGCGCCGCACGATGGCTTGCCGCGCCAGCCCACGCCAGGCCGCGACGTCGGGCACGCCGGTGAAGGCGGGCCGCGTCTCCCGGTGCAACCGCCAGGCCACCGCCAGCGCGCACAGCACCAGCATCGCCAGCAGCACCATCGGCGCACGCCACGACCAGGCACCGGCCAGCAGCCATGCCAGCGGCGGTGTCACGGCGGGCGCCATGGCAAACACCATGGCCAGCACGGCCATGCTGCGCTGCAGTTCGGCGCCCTGGTGCAGGTCGCGCAGGCAGGTGCGCGGCACCACGAGGCAGGCGGCGAGCCCCAGCCCCGTGACGAAGCGGCCCATCAGCAGCATGCCGCCATCGCTCGCCACTGCGGCCAGGAGCGCCCCGACGCCGGCCAGCGCGAGACCGGCGAGCATGGCGGCACGGCGGCCCCAGCGATCCGCCGCATAGCCCGCCCCTGGCTGGCCGAGGCCGAGCCCCAGCGTATAGAGCGCCACGACCGCCGCCCGGCCACCGTCGTCCATCGACCCAGCGGACACGAAAGCCGGCTGCAGCCCCACCGCGACGTTGAGCCCGAACGGCGACAGGCTCGCGATGCCCACCAGGTAGGCGAGCGCGGGCGGCACCGGGCGTGCGCTGTCGGCGGCAAGAAAGGCCGGGGTGGTAATTCGAAGGGCAACGGCGCGCGTCGGTTCGAGGTGTCGGCGCGTCAGAGCGGATACGCGAACGGCAGCGTGTAGCCGGCCTCGCCGAGGAAGCGCACGTAGGTCTTCATCACCTCGGTGGCGGGCTGGCCCTTGGCGTCGAGTTCCTTCGCGGCGCTGGCGGGCATGTCCTTCACGAGCTGGGCCCAGCGCGCGCGCTCCGCCACGCTGAGCGTGTTGACCTTCACGCCCTCTTTCACGATGCGCGCCTCCGTGTCGAGGTCGCGCTGCTTGCTCTGCTCGGCCACGCGCACCGTCGCCTCGTCCGCCACCTGGTCGATGATCGCCACGACCTCCTTCGGCAGCTTGGCGCGCGTGTCCAGGTTCATGAACGCCGCGAGCGTGCTGTACGAGCCGAAGCCGGTCTTGGTCCAGACCTTGGCCACCTCGCGCAGCTTGAACGCCTCCATGCCCGAGACCCAGAACAGGCTGCCTTCGGCCAGGCCGTTCTGGATCGCCTGGTAGTGGTCGCCGATGCCCAGCGTCACCGGCACTGCGCCGGTCGGAATGAACAGCGGTGCATTGGTGCCCGACATGGCGATGCGCTTGCCGCGCAGGTCTTCGTGGCGCTGGATCTCGAAGGTGGTGGCCACGCTGTAGGCCTCGGTCACCATCTGGGCGAGGATGTGCGCGTTGTAGGGCTTCATGCTGGCCTGCAGCGCGGGCACTTCCTTCAGCATGCGGCTCGCGACCTTCTGCTGCAGCACCGGATCGTCGGAAGTGAACGGCATGTAAGCGCTGTAGTTCATGAGCCCCGCGCGCGACTGCTCGAAGCCGATCGGCGACAGCGCGATGTCGAGCGAGCCTTTCTGCACCGCCTCGATGCCGCCGTCGACCTTGGCGACGCTGCCGCCCCAGGCCTTGATGAAGCGGATGCGGTGGCCGGTCTTTTCCTTCACGCGCTTGGTGACCTCGTCGGCGAAGAAGGTGTCGAACACCTTGACGTAAGTGGTGCCGGTGGTGTGGCCGCCGCCCATTCGCAGCGTGTAGTTGTCGGCACTGGCCGTGCCGGCCATGGCCGCGAAGGCCGCTGCGGCAAGAAGTGATGTCGTCATTTTCATTTGTCGTCTCCTGTATTTTTGCTGGAATCGTCCGCGCGCCGGCTCACTCGAAAGCCAGGTCGAGCAGCAGGCTCTCGTAGCGTTCGGGGTTCAGCACGTGGGGATAGTGGCCGCCGGTGGGCAGGCGCACATGGTGGGCTTGCGGGTACCGCGCACGCAGCCGGTCGCGCGCGGCGGCCGGGATCAGCGGGTCGTCCTCGCAGTCGAGGATCGTCACGTCCGATTCGGCCAGCGGCAGCGGCGGGCAGGCGCGCGCCTGCGTCACGCCGAGAAAGCGCGCATGCAGGTTCTCGGGCGACTGTCGCTCCGTCAGCATCTGCAACTGCAGCTGCTGCAGCGGCGACACCGGCATGGCGCGCACGCGCTCCACCCAGGTGGCGTGCAGATCCTGCGGCGCAACGTCGCGCACCCAGGCAGGTGCGAACATCGGGTTGGCCGCCAGGTCGCTCGAATCGGTGAAGCCGTTGCCGATCACGAGCTTTCGCACCTGCTCGGGATGGCGCAGCGCAAAGTACTGCGCCCACCAGGCGGCGAACGACGAACCCACCACCACCGCCGGCGGCAGGCCCAGGTGCTCGCACACGGCCTTGAGTCCGTCGCTGAGCTCCTCGGCGCTTGCTACCGCTGGGTAGGTCACGGCGAGCAGCCGCAGCCGCTCGCCGAGCGACAGCAAGGTGCGCACGAACATCGCGGCGTCGCCCACCGAGCCCGGCAGCAGGACGACGGCCGGGCCGTGCCCTGCCGTGTCGAGCCAGCGCCAGGTGTGGCCGTTGGCGTCCGCGAGCGACGACCAGGCGTAGCGGCTCTCGAGCCTGTGGATCAGCTCGCGCATCGCTCAGTACTTTCCGTCGGCTGTCATGAAGCCTTCGGCGATCAGCTTGGCATGCGCCTCGGGAGAGAACTCGGCCTCGGGCGTGTTGCCGCCGATCACGAACATGAGCCAGTGCGTCTTGTCGGGCTCGTCGAAGGTGATGTTCTCGAAGCGGCGCTGCACGCCCGCGGGAAACGCGATCACGTCGAAGGGCTCGAGGTCGAAGGCCTCGACCTTGCCGTCGACCTCCCACGAGCAGCGCCACTTGCCGGTCATCGGCATGAAGGTCTCGTTGGTGTCGTGGTTGTGCATCATCGGCCCCTTGCCCGGCGTCGTTTCGCAGAAGCCGAGGTTGAAGCCTTCGCTGATCTTGATGTGGGCGTGTTCGGCGGCGTCGTCGCCCACGGGCGAGACGATCGGCGCGGCGCTGCCGTCGCCGCGCGCCGGCGGCTGGAAGCCGATGATGTTGTAGAGCTTGCGCTGCGCGCTCGGGTGGCGGCTGTCGGGCAGGCCGCCGTCGAAGCCCTTGATTTCCTTGAACAGGGCCACGCGCTTGCGCATCTCTTCACGGGTGACGCGGATGGTGGGGATCTTCGGTTGCATGGATGTTTCTCCTTGAATGAAGTGGGTGCTGGAGTGCTTGCGTGAATACGAGATTCGGCGCGCACGGGCGTGCCGGTTCCGCCACGGCAAGGCCGTGGAAGCGGTTCTGAAAAAGGTTGGAGCCGCCCGGACGGGGCAGCCGCTCAATCGCGGCGCTGGCGGCGGCGGTGAGCAGGCAGGGTGTCGTGGGTCATGGTTTGTCTCGCGTATTTTTTGGAATGAATCCATTACATTCACAACGCCGTGCGCATGCAATTCGCTGCGCCGATGTCCGCTATCTAAATTTCACGTCACGTGCGTCTTCGCGATCTCGACCTCAACCTGCTCGTGGCCCTGGATGCGCTGCTCCGGGAAGCCCATGTCTCGCGCGCGGCCGCCCGGCTCGAGATGAGCCAGTCGTCGATGAGCCTCGCGTTGTCGAAGCTGCGCACGCTGTTCAACGACCCGTTGCTCGTGAAAGGCGGCGGCGGGCTGGTGCTGACGGCGAAGGCCATTGACCTTGCACCGCGCGTCAGCGACGCGCTCCACCACATCGAGGGACTGTTGCACGTGCAGCAGGGTTTCGATCCCGCGCAGGCGCGCGACACCATCACGCTGATCGTCACCGACTACATCGACTTCCTGCTGGTGCCCGCAATCGTCAAGGCGATGGCGCGCCGCGCGCCCGGCGTCATGCTGCGCGTGGTCGGACCCAACCCCGAGCGGCTCGGCGAGATCTTCAGCAGCGGCGAGGTCGATGTGTCGGTGTCGTACTTTCCCAATCCGCCGGCCAGCCTGCGCGTGCGCCCGCTCTTCACCGACCGGCTCGTGGGCATCGCGCGCCGCGGCCATCCGTTCCTTGAGGACACGGGCAACCTCGACGCCTACTGCAGCCACGGGCACGTCACCGTCGAGCCCGGCACGGCCACCTGGTACAACACCCAGGTCGACCAGCAGCTTACGCTGCACGGGCGCCAGCGCCATGCGCAGCTGACCAAGCCCACCTTCCTCGGCGTGCCCTTCATCGTCGAGGATTCAGACTTGCTGGCCACCCTGCCCGAGCGCGTGGCGCGCGGCTTCGCACGGTTCACCGATGTCGTGATGTTCGACCCACCGCTCGTGCTCGAGCCGTTCAACGTCGTGCTGCTGTGGCACGACCGCACGCACACGAATCCGCTGCACCGCTGGTTTCGCGAACTCGTGATCGAGCTGTGTTCGGGCGACGAGGTGCCGGCGCCGCCCGCGGCCCCCTGAAGGCCGCTGCGTGCGTCAGTGCGCCGGCACCAGGAAGTCCTGGCTGATGCGCATGCCGAGTTCGTTCACCCGGTCGAGGAACTGCGTGAGGTAGGCATGCAGCCCGGTCGCGAGGATCTCGTCGACACGACCGTACTGCAGGTCGGCCAGCAGCTTGCCGGCACGGCGCTGGGTTTCGGCGCTCTGGTCGTTCTGCACCTTTGCGAGGTTGGCAACCACCTCGGCGAGGCTCGCGTGCAGCGAGCGCGGCATGTCGGCGCGCAGGATCAGCAGCTCGGCCACGCGCTCGGGCTTGATCACGTCGCGGTACACCTTGCGGTAGACCTCGAAGGCCGACACGCTGCGCAGGATCGCGCTCCAGTGATAGAAGTCGTATTCCTGGTCTTCCTCGGTGGCGGTGCCGAAGAACTCGCTGTTGAGCGCATGGAACTTGACGTCGACCAGCCGCGCCGTGTTGTCGGCGCGTTCGAGAAAAGTGCCCAGACGCGAGAAATAGAAGGCCTCGTCCTGCAGCATGGTGCCCAGCGTGACGCCGCGCGACAGGTGCGAGCGGAACTTGACCCACTCGAAGAACTGCGCCGGATCGCGCTCGAAGCCGCCCGCGCGCAGCATGCGGTTGACCTCGAGCCAGGTGGTGTTCTGGGTTTCCCAGGCCTCGGTGGTGAGCGCGCCGCGCACCGCGCGGGCGTTCTCGCGCGCGGCCTTGAGGCACGAGACGATCGATGATGGATTGCTCTCGTCCTTGACCATGAACTCCATCACCTCGTTGGGCGCAATCTGCTCGTACTTGTCGTTGTACGAGGGCAGCAGCTCGCTGATCGAGAGCACGCCCTGCCAGCCGTACTTGGCCACTTCGGCCGACTGGGGCAGCAGCGAGGTCTGGTAGTTGACGTCGAGCATGCGCGCGGTGTTCTCGGCGCGCTCGGTGTAGCGCGACATCCAGTAGAGGTGGTCGGCGGTGCGTGACAGCATCGTTTGTTTCTCCTAATTTCTGCTTGCCTGCACTCAGGTCGACGACGACTGGCTCTGCGACTGCGACTGCGTCCCGGGCTTGGTGCGGGGCGCGCGCTCTGCTTCGAGCACCCAGGTGTCCTTGGTGCCGCCGCCCTGCGACGAGTTGACCACCAGCGAGCCTTCCTTGAGCGCCACGCGCGTGAGCCCACCGGGCACCATCTGCACTTCGCTGCCCGACAGCACGAAGGGCCGCAGGTCGATGTGGCGCGGCGCGATGCCCGCATCCACGAAGGTCGGCGAGGTCGACAGGCTCAGCGTCGGCTGCGCGATGTAGCCGTCGGGCTTGGCGATCACGGCGCGCTTGAAGTCCTCGATCTCGGCCTGCGTCGAGGCCGGGCCGATCAGCATGCCGTAGCCGCCTGCGCCGTGCACTTCCTTGACCACGAGGTCCTTCATGTTGTCGAGCGTGTACTGCAGCTCATCCTTGTTGCGGCACATGTAGGTCGGCACGTTCTTCAGGATCGGTTGCTCGCCGAGGTAGAACTCGATCATCTTCGGCACATAGGGGTAGATCGACTTGTCGTCGGCCACGCCGGTGCCCACGGCATTGCAGATGACGACGTTGCCCGCGCGGTAGGCGCGCATGAGCCCCGCGCATCCGAGCGTGGAATCGGGGCGAAACACCTCGGGATCGAGGAAGTCGTCGTCCACGCGGCGGTAGATGACGTCGACGCGCTTCGGTCCGCGCGTGGTGCGCTTGTAGACGAAGTCGTCCTTGACGAAGAGATCCTGGCCCTCGACGAGGTCGATGCCCATCTGCTGCGCAAGGAAGGCATGCTCGAAGTAGGCGCTGTTGTACATGCCGGGCGTGAGCACCACCACCGACGGATCGGCCGTGGCGGGCGGTGCGCTGGCGCGCAGCGTCTCGAGCAGCAGGTCGGGGTAGTGCGCCACGGGCGCGATGCGGTTCTGGTTGAACAGGTCGGGGAAGAGCCGCATCATCATCTTGCGGTTCTCGAGCATGTAGCTCACGCCGCTCGGCACGCGCAGGTTGTCCTCGAGCACGTAGTACTCGCCGTTGCCGTCGGCATCGGCCGCACGCACGATGTCGACGCCCGAGATGTTGGAGTACACCTCGTGCGGCACCGTGACCCCCATCATCTCGGGGCGGAACTGCGCGTTGTTCAGGATCTGCTCGGCCGGGATGATGCCCGCCTTGATGATCTCCTGGTCGTGGTAGACGTCATGCAGGAAGCGGTTGAGCGCCGTCACGCGCTGTACCAGGCCCTTCTCCATATGGTCCCACTCATGGGTCGGGATGATGCGCGGCAGCAGGTCGAACGGAATGAGCCGCTCGGTGCCCGAGCCGTCCTCGTCCTTCGCGCCATACACCGCAAAGGTGATGCCGACCCGGCGGAAGATCATCTCCGCCTCTTCGCGCCGCGACAGCATCACCTCGGGAGGTTGCTTCGCGAGCCATTGGTCGTACCGTTTGTAGTGCTGCCGGATCGCAGCGCCCGCATAGGGCAGCTGCTCGTACATTTCGTCGAATTTTTTCATTGAACGACCAATCTCCTTGCGCCATAGCTTAGCAAGTTCGAGGCCAGTAGAACCCCTTATCTGCCAGCCGGAGACGGGCTGTGGCGCGTCAGGGCACGCGGTGGTGCCAATAGCGCGCGTGGCGCTCGCGTTCGCACACCACCGCGGCGGGCGCCGTGCTGCGCCACAGTGCCGCGCCGCAGCGCGCGCTCTCGAAGAGCGGCACACCCGCGCCGTCGTAGCGCGCGACCACCTCGGCGGCGGGATGCCCGAAGCGGTTGCGGTAGCCCGCCTGCACCAGCGCGATGTTCGGGCGAACGGCCTCGAGCAGTGCCGCGCTCGACGAGGTCTTGCTGCCGTGGTGCGGTACCAGCAACACGTCGGCGCGAAGCTGCGGCGTGCGCGCCACCAGCACGGCTTCTTGTAGCCGTTCGATGTCGCCCGCCAGCAGCACCGCCGCGCGCGCGTTTGCCAGGCGCAGCACGCACGACACCGCATTCGGCTTGGTGAACGAGAGGTAGTCGGCCCGCACCGGGTGCAGCACCTCGAAATTTACGCCGTCCCAGGTCCAGCGCTGGCCCGCTTCGCAGCGCCGCACCGGCCGCAGCGACTGCAACGGATGCCCGGCCTCGATCGAACTCAGCAGCACGGCCTGGGGCTGCGTTGAGAGCACGGCGGCGGCGCCCCCGGTGTGGTCGCTGTCGCGGTGGCTCAACACCAGCATGTCGAGCCGCTCGTCGAAGGCGCGCAGCAGCGGCACGAGCACGCGCTGCCCCGCGTCGCTCCCCAGGCCGTAGCGCGGCCCCGCGTCGAACAGCAGGCTGTGCGTGGCGGTGCGCACCAGCACGGCATTGCCCTGGCCGATGTCCGCCGCGAGCAACTCGAACTCGCCGTGCGCCGGCCGCGGCGCCTGCCAGAGCAGCACCGGCAGCAGCAGCGGCACGCCGGCGATGCGCAGCGCCCAGGGAAGCCGCATCGCGAGCAGCACCCCGCCCGCCACGCCGCACGCGGCCATCCAGGCCGGTGCCGCAGCCACCGAGAACGTGGCCCACGGCAAGCCGGCCAGCCAGGCAAGCAACGCGCCGAGCACCTGCACGGCCGCTGCGGCAAGGCTCCACAGCGGCGGCACCACGGTGCCGAGCATCGCGAGCGGCGTGATCACGAGCGTGACCCACGGGATCGCCACCGCGTTCGCGACCAGGCCGACCACCGAGACCTGCTGGAAGAACAGCAGGCCGAGCGGCGCCAGCGCCAGCGTGACCACCCATTGCTCGCGAAGAAAGCCCGCGAGCCGCGCCGCCGGGCCGAGCGCTTCGCCGGCCGGCTGCATGAAGCCCGTCGTGAAGAGAATGCCGACCGCCGCGAAGCTGAGCCAGAAGCCGGCCTGCATCAGCGCCCACGGGTCCAGCAGCACCACCACCGCGGCGATCAGCAGCCAGACATGGGGCCACGGCCAGCGCCGCCCCGAGAGGCGCAGCAGCGCCGCGGCCGCCAGCATCCAGACCGTGCGCTGCGAGGGCACGCCCCAGCCGCTGAAAAGCGCATAGAGCCCGGCCAGCAGCACGCCGCCAAGCAGCGCGGCCTGCGGCGTCGGATGGCGCAGCATCAGCCGCGTGCTGCGGCGCCACAGCGCACCGACCACGTGCGCGGCGAGCCAGGCGAACATGGTGATGTGCAGCCCCGAGATCGACATCAGGTGCGCCACGCCGGTGGCGCGAAAGATGTCCCAGTCGGCGCGGTCGATGGCCGCCTGGTCGCCCGTGACAAGCGCCGCGATGACGCCGGCCTGCCGCGCATCGGCCACGCGTTCGAAGACCGCGTCGCGCACGGCCTCGCGTGCCCGCTCGATGGGATGGCGCCAGGTCGATTCGCGCCGTTGCGGCGCGCTGTCGCGGACGCCGGTGCGCACGTAGCCAGTGGCCTGGACACCCTGCTCCCAGAGCCGCAGTTCGCGGTCGAAGCCATGCGGATTGAGATGGCCGTGCGGTGCCTTGAGCCGCACCGTGAAGCGCCAGCGCTCGCCCGCATGCAGCGCCAGAGCGTCGTCCCCGGCCTCGCCGTCGCCGTCGCGGTACCAGCCCAGCGCAATGCGCGCCGGCACGCGCGGGGGCGCCTGCAGCCGCGTGCCTTCTGCAACGCGCCACTGCGCCGATTCCACGTCGAACCGGAACCGCGTGCCGCCCTCGTCGCGCCGCGGCATCTGCGCGACGACGCCGACCACCTCAAGGTCGCGCCCCTCGAGCGCAGGGTCCAGCGCGCCGGCCAGGAAAGTGCAAGCGCGCACGCCCGCGAGCCCCGCGCCGCAGCAGGCCCCCGCGAGCAGCGCTGCCGCGAGCATCGCAGGGCGCCTGGCGCGGAGGGTGCGCGCGGTCAGCGCAGCAACAACCGCGCCCCCCGCAATGCACAGTGCCACGTACGCGGGCCAGGGCCAGAGCGCGGCCTGCTGCAACTGCAGCGCACTGCCCAGCACCGCGCCGCCCATTGCCGCGAAGGGCCATGCCGCGCGCGCGGCCTGCGTGTGTGCCATGCCTCCCTGCCTTCCCTTGCAGCGCCTCGAGCGGGCGCATTGCGTTGTCTTGTTGCTGTCGTTCTGCGCGGCAGTATGCGCGAACGCGGTGCTACTTCGGGCGCCTGCGTCCCGGCTCGACGAGCCCGAGGTTGCCGCCGATCATCTCGAACACGCGCCGCGTCACCGGGCTCACGGCGTTCTTTCGCATGTACAGGAAATAAGGCACGTCGGGGAGCGGCGGCAGGCCTTCGCGCGCACCGAGCACGCGGGTGTACGAATCCACGAACTCGATGCCGCGCGCCGCCACGCCGAGGCCGGCGCGCAACGCGGCCTTCACGCCCAGCACGTTCGAGGTGGTGTAGCTCGCGGTCCAGGTCAGGCCCGCCCCCTGCAGCGCTTCGGCGGCCATGCGATGGAACAGACTGGGCCCGTCGATCACGATCAGCGGCACCGGCTTGGACGCATCGTGCTTGTAGCCCGCGGCACACAGCCACACGGTCGGATGCATGCGCAGCAGCACGCCTTCGGCCTCGGGCTCGGCCCGGTTGGCAATGATGATGTCGAGCCGCCCCTGCGCCAGCGACTCCATCAGGTACGGACTGCGGGAGATCTCGATGTCGATCTGCATGCGCGGCATGGTCTGCGCGATCTGCGCCAGCACGCGCGGCAGCAGCAGGTCGGCCATGTCGTGCGGCGCGCCGATGCGCACGCGCCCCTGCTCGCCCGAATCCGCGAGCCCGCGCAGCGCCTCGTCGTGCACCGCGAGCAGTTGCCGCGCATACACCAGCAACCGCAGCGCATGGCTGCTCATGCGCTTGTTGCGGCCCGCCTTCTCGAACAGCGGAAAGCCGATGCGCAGTTCGAGCCGCTGCATCTGCTGCGTCACCGCGGACTGGGTGAGGTCGAGCCGCGCCGCAGCCGCCGCGAAGGAGCCGCATTCCTCGATGGCCACGAGGGTCCTCAATTGATCCAGGTCCAAAGCTCGCATAGTTCACGGATTCTAATGATTCTTGCACCTAGACCCAATTGATTCTTTCGGCCTACACCGGGCAATATCGGCAGTGCTGGCAGGGAAGGAACAGGAAACGACCACAAAGGTCGGCACCTGCAATTGCCAGCGATACATCAGCTTTGCTGACAATTGAAAAGGATTTGCGATGAGCGTTTACGACCACACTTCCCGCGCGGTAGCGCACACCCTGGCCAAGGTTCAGGGCCGCCTGGCGCTCGGATTGACGCGTGACGCGCTGGCGCAGGCCAAGCAGGACCTGATGGCCCTGGCCGCGCAGGTTTCGCTGTGGTCGGCCGAGCGTTTCCCAGCTCCTGCCGAAGGCGAGCTGCAGGCCCGCTACCTGGTCGGCGAGGACAAGGCGCTGGGCCATTCGCTCTACCTGAACGTCATGCGCCCGGGCAAGCGCATCCTGCCGCACAACCACACGACCTGGGCCTGCATCGCTGCAGTGGAAGGCACCGAGGTCAACCGCCTTTACGAACGCACGGATGGCGGCCGCGAGGCCGGCTCGGCGACGCTGCGCCTGGCGAACGAAGTCATCGTCGCGCCGGGCAACGGCATTGCGCTGATGCCCGACGACATCCACTCGGTCGAGATCCCGCCCGGCCAGGAAATCCGCCACCTGCACATGTACGGGAGCCCGCTCGAATCGCTGTCAGAACGGCTGGCCTACGACATGGAGCGCGGCACCTGCGAGCGCATGACGATGGGCGTGAAGACCACGGTGAAGCCATGATCGCAGCGGTGCTCCAGAAGACGCCGCCGCCAGCGATCGGCGCGCAGACCCTCAAGCGCTGGCTGCACGACGGCCAGGAACTGGCGCTGTTCGACGTGCGCGAGCGCGGCCCCTTCGCCGAATCGCATCCGCTGTTCGCGATACCGCTGCCCTACAGCCGCCTCGAACTCGATGCGCCGCGCCTCGCGCCGCGACGCGGCGTGCGCACCGTCGTCTGCGACGCCGACGGCAAGTGCGCCGCCGTGCATGCGGCGCGGCGCCTCGAGGCGCTCGGCTACCGCGACGTCTACCTGCTCGAAGGCGGCACTGCCGCATGGGCCGCGGCGGGCTACGGCCTGTTCGCTGGCGTGAACGTGCCGTCCAAGACCTTCGGCGAACTCGCCGAGCTGGCCTACGGCACGCCGCACATCAGCGCCCCCGACCTGGCGCACCGCGTGGCCGCGGGCGAGCCGCTCGCGATCCTCGACGGCCGTCCGATGACCGAGTTCCGCAAGATGAGCATTCCCGGCGGGCGCTGCTGCCCGAACGGCGAGCTGCCCTACCGCGTGACCAGCCTGGTGCCCGATCCGCGCACGACCGTGGTCATCAACTGCGCCGGGCGCACGCGCAGCATCATCGGCGCGCAGACGCTGATCAACCTCGGCTTGCCGAACCCGGTGCTGGCGCTCGAGAACGGCACCCAGGGCTGGGCGCTGAACGACCTCGCGCTCGACCACGGCCGCGAACTCGGCTATCCGCCGGGCTCGGGCAGCAGCGCGCTGCGCGAAGCCGCGGCCCGGCTGGCGACCACGCACGGCGTGCGGATGGTGGCGCCCGCCACGGTGCGCGAGTGGGCACGCGACGCTGCGCGCACGCTGTACCTGTGCGACGTGCGCTCGCCCGAAGAATTCGCGGCCGGCAGCCTGCCCGGGGCACAGCACACGCCCGGCGGGCAGCTGATCCAGTCGACCGACGAGTACATCGGCGTGCGCCATGCGCGGCTCGTGCTGTTCGATGACGACGGCGTGCGCGCACCCACCGTCGCGAGCTGGCTGCGCCAGCTGGGCCACGACGCGCATGTGCTCGAAGGCGGACTCGGCAGCGGACTGGCACTGGAGGCGGCGCCCGCGCCCATCCTGCCGCCGGTGCCCCCCAAGGTCGAGCCGCTGGAGGTGGCCGAGGCGCTGCGCGAAGGCAAGGTGCGGCTGGTCGATCTGCGCCCCAGCGCGCTCTTTCGCCAGTCGCGCATCCCGGGTGCCGCCTGGTCGATACGGCCGCGCATGCGGGCGCTCGCCGACGCATCCGACGACCGCCCGATCGTGCTCGTGGCCGAGCATCCGTCGATCGCCGCGCTCGCCGCCTCCGATCTCGACGCCACGGCCCAGCGGTTGTCGCTGCTGCGCGGCGGCTTCGAAGCCTGGGCGGCAGCGGGCCTGCCCGTCGACACCACGCCGATCGCGGCTTCGCCAGACGAGCACATCGACTTCGTGTTCTTCGTGCACGACCGCCACGACGGCAACAAGGAAGCCGCGCGCCGCTACCTGGCCTGGGAAATCGGGCTCGTCGCGCAGCTCGACGACGAGGAACGCGCCATGTTCCGCTTGCCCGGCGACGGCGGCGGCCCGCCGACATCGGCAGCGCAGGCAAAGCCATGACGGCGGGTTTCATGCCCACCCCCGGCGCCACCCGGCTGGTGCATGGCGGCAAGCATCCGCGCTTCGAGGGCGGCCAGCCCGTCAACCCGCCGGTGGTGCGCGCGAGCACCGTGCTGTTCGACAGCACCGCCCAGCAGCTCGACCTGCGCGCACGGCGCGACCACGACCGCAACTTCATCTACGGCGCGCGCGGCAACCCCACCAACTTCGCGCTCGAGGACCTGGTCACCGAGCTCGAAGGCGGCCATCGCACGCGCCTGCTCCCCACCGGCCTCGCCGCGATCGGCATGGTGCTGCTCGCCTACCTGAAGCCGGGCGACCACCTGCTGATGAGCGAGGGCGTGTACGAGCCCGCGCAGCACCTGGTGCGCAGCCACCTCCTGCCGCGCGGCATCGCCTGCGACTTCTTTCCGGCCGACGGCCGCGACCTCGCCGGGCGCCTGCGGCCGAACACGCGCATGGTCTACGCCGAGTGCCCCGGTTCGCTGCTCTACGAGATGTGCGACCTGCCCGCCATGGCCGCGCTGGCGCACGAAGCCGGCGCGCTGCTGGTGGCCGACAACACCTGGGGTTCGGGCATGCAGTACCGCCCGCTGGCGCTGGGCGCCGATGTCTCGGTGATGGCCGCGACCAAGTACCTGGGCGGCCATTCCGACGTGGTGATGGGCACCGCCTGCGCCACAGAAGCGGCCTGGGCGCCGCTGAACGCCACCTGCGACACCTTCGGCATGACGGTGAGTCCCGACGACGCCTACCTTGTGCTGCGCGGCGTGCGCACGATGGGCGTGCGGCTCGCCCGCCACGAGCGCCAGGCCTTCGAGGTTGCGCGCTGGCTGCAGCGCCGCCGCGAAGTGGCGCGCGTATTCCATCCCGCCCTGCCCGAGGACCCCGGCCATGCGCTGTGGCAGCGCGACTGCCGCGGCAGCAACGGACTGCTGTCGTTCGAACTCGACCCCGCCTGGGACACCGCCACCGCGCGGCGCTGGGTCGATGCGCTGGCGCTGTTCGGCATCGGCGCCTCGTGGGGCGGCTACGAAAGCATGGTGGGCCTGTACGACATGGCCCGCACGCGCGGCGAATCGGCCTGGGCCGGCCGCGGCCTGGTGATCCGGCTGCACATCGGGCTCGAGGACGTGCACGACCTGCTGGCCGACCTGGCCAACGCGTTCGAGCTCGTCCAACGCATCAATAACTAACGACCAAGGAGGCAACCATGAACCCATTTCCACTCAACCGCCGCAGCCTGCTGCTGTCCGCTGCCGCACTGGGCCTGCACCCGCTCGCCGGCGCCGCGGGCGACGAATATCCGTCGCGCAAGCCCGTGCGCCTGATCGTGCCGTTCTCCGCAGGCGGCAGCTCCGACGTCGTCGGCCGCACCATCGGCGACTGGATGGCGAAGGATCTGCAGCAAACCGTGCTGATCGAGAACAAGACGGGCGCGGCCGGCGCCATCGGCAGCCACTACGTCGCCAAGGCCGAACCCGACGGCTACACGCTGCTGCTCGTGGACGCGCTGCACACCGTGAACCCGGTGTTCACGCGCAACATCCCGTTCGATCCCGTGAAGGACTTCACCGCCATCTGCGGCATCGCGAAGACGCCGCTGTTCCTGGTGTGCCGGCCCGACTTTCCCGCCAAGTCGGTCGCCGAGATGGTCGCCTACGCGCACAAGCACCCGGGCAAGCTGAACATCGGCATCCCTGGGAATGGCAGCATCGTGTTCGAGATGATCCGCCACCTGAGCAAGGCCAGGGTGACCGTGGTGCCGTACAAGGGCACCGCGCCGGCCATGATCGACCTCGTGGCCGGACAGATCGACCTGATGGTGATCTCCATCGCCTCGGGCGCGAGCTTCGTGAAGAACGGGCAGGTTCGCATGCTCGCGACCACCGCCCCCGAGCGCCACGCCGACTACCCCGACGTGCCGACCTTCGCCGAAGGCGGCCTGCCGGGCGTGGTGTACGAGCAGTGGTTCGGCCTGCTGGGCCCGGCCGGCCTGCCCGAGCCCGTGTCCGCACGCATCAGCCGCTCGGTCAGCTACGCGCTCGCCCAGCCGGCGATGAAGGAGCGCCTCAAGGCGCTGACGCTCGACCCCTTCGAGGCCGATGCCAAGACCTTCGGAGACCGGGTGGCAGGCGATGCGCGCAAGTGGCAGCAGCTCGCCAAGGACGCGAAGATCAAGCCGGTCGGCTGACGGACCGCGGCTGGCGCATTCCTTGCGTCCGCCAGGGCGAAGGCCTGTCCGCAGGCCCTATCATGCGTCGAAGCCCGGCAGCAGCTGTCGGCGCGCAACATCGTCCTGACGGGAGAAACATGTCCATCCACGCCGCGCTCCACCACGTCACGCACTACAAGTACGACCGGCCGGTGCAGCTGGGACCGCAGGTGGTGCGCCTGCGCCCGGCGCCGCATTGCCGCAGCACCGTGGTCTCGTATTCGCTGCGCGTCGAGCCCGCGGACCATTTCGTCAACTGGATGCAGGACCCGTTCGCCAACTACCAGGCGCGGCTCGTGTTTCCCGAGAAGACGCGGGAGTTCAAGGTCACGGTCGACCTGGTGGTCGAGATGGCGGTCTACAACCCCTTCGACTTCTTCCTCGAGCCGCAGGCCGAGAACTTTCCGTTCAAGTACACGCCATCGCAGGCCGAGGAACTCGCGCCCTACCTCGTCACCGAAGAGCCCACACCGCTGTTGTCGGCCTACCTCGAGAAGGTCGACCGCAAGGTGCAGCGCACCATCGACTTCCTGGTCGGCATCAACCAGCAGGTGCAGCAGGACGTCAACTACCTGATCCGCATGGAGCCCGGCGTGCAGACGCCCGAAGAGACGCTCGCCAGCGGCAGCGGCTCGTGCCGCGACTCGGGCTGGCTGCTGGTGCAGCTGCTGCGCCACTGCGGACTCGCGGCGCGCTTCGTGTCGGGCTACCTGATCCAGCTCACGCCCGACGTGAAGGCGCTCGACGGCCCGAGCGGCACCACGGTCGACTTCACCGACCTGCACGCCTGGTGCGAGGTGTTCCTGCCCGGCGCGGGGTGGATCGGCCTGGACGCCACCTCCGGCCTGCTGGCCGGCGAGGGCCACATTCCGCTCGCCTGCACGCCCACGCCGTCGAGCGCCGCGCCGATCGAGGGCGGCGTGGACGAATCCGAGGTCGAGTTCGGCCACGAGATGAAGGTCACGCGCATCTACGAATCGCCGCGCGTCACCAAGCCCTACACCGACGACCAGTGGAGCGAGGTGCTCGCGCTCGGCGAGGCGGTCGATGCGCAACTGCAGGCCGGCGACGTGCGGCTCACGATGGGCGGCGAGCCGACCTACGTGGCGACGAGCGACCGCGATGCGCCCGAGTGGAACACCGATGCGCTCGGCCCCACCAAGCGCGGCTACGCCACCGAGCTCGTGCACCGGCTGCGCGCCGAATACGGGCACGGCGGCTTCCTGCATTTCGGCCAGGGCAAGTGGTACCCGGGCGAGCAGCTGCCGCGCTGGGCGCTGTCGATCTTCTGGCGTGCCGACGGCCAGACGCTCTGGCACGATCCCGCGCTCTTTGCCGACGAGCGCGTGCCCACGCACTACACGAGCGACGATGCGCAGCGCTTCACCGCGTTGCTCGCACGCAAGCTCGGCATCACCGAGCGCTACGTCCTGCCGGGCTACGAGGACGTCTACTACTACCTCTGGCGCGAGCGCCGCCTGCCGGTGAACGTCGATCCCTTCGACTCGAAGCTCGAGGACGAACTCGAACGCGTGCGCCTGCGCCGCGTGTTCACGCAGAAGCTCGACGCGGTCGTCGGCTACATGCTGCCGCTCGCACCCGGCAACGCCGACCGCGATGCGCCCGCGCTCGAAGGCCCAGGCTGGCAGACCGGCCCGTGGTTCCTGCGCGACGACCGGCTCTACCTGATTCCCGGCGATTCGCCGATGGGCTATCGCCTGCCGCTCGACTCGCAACCGTGGGCCAGCAAGGGCGACTACCCTTACCTGGTCGAGCGCGACCCGACCGCACCGCGTGCAGCGCTGCCGAGCGCGACCGACTACCGCAAGCGCTATGACGTCGTTGACGGCGCCGGCGCCGATCGCGATGCGGTGCCGTACGCCTTCGGTGCGCCGCCCGCGGTGCCGGCCGCGCTGCGCATGCAGTCACCCGGCGATTCGGCCGCGGCCGGCGATGCGGCCAGCCATTTCGCGCGGCAGCAGACCACCCGCCAGCCGCGTCGCGGCGAATCGGCGCACTGGGTCACGCGCACGGCGCTGTGCGTTGAGGTGCGCGATCCGCGCCGCGCCAACGGCCCCGCCGCCGAAAAGCAAGGCAGCGCCTCGGGCGTGCTGTACGTCTTCATGCCGCCGCTCGCGCGGCTCGAGGACTATCTCGACCTCGTCGCTGCGGTGGAAGCCACCGCGCGCGAACTCGGCGTGCGCATCGTGATGGAAGGCTATCCGCCGCCGCGCGATCCGCGCCTGAAGATGTTGCAGGTCACGCCCGACCCCGGCGTGATCGAGGTCAACATCCATCCCGCGCACAACTGGAAGGAACTGGTCGCGCACACCGAGTTTCTGTACGACGCGGCCTTCGAGACGCGGCTGTCGGCCGAGAAGTTCATGACCGACGGCCGCCACACCGGCACCGGCGGCGGCAACCATTTCGTGCTGGGCGGCGCCACGCCCGCCGACAGCCCCTTCCTGCGGCGGCCTGAGCTGCTCGCGAGCCTGTTGCTCTACTGGCACAACCATCCCTCGCTGAGCTATCTTTTCTCGGGCATGTTCATCGGCCCGACCAGCCAGGCACCACGCGTGGACGAGGCCCGCAACGACCAGGTCTACGAGCTCGAGATCGCGCTCGCGCAAATCGCCAAAAACCGCGAGCTGCATGGCGCGGGCATGCCGGCCTGGCTGGTCGACCGCACGCTGCGCAACATCCTGATCGACGTCAGCGGCAACACGCACCGCAGCGAGTTCTGCATCGACAAGCTCTACTCGCCCGATTCGAGCACCGGCCGGCTCGGGCTGCTCGAGCTGCGCGCCTTCGAGATGCCGCCGCATGCACGCATGAGCATCGTGCAGCAGCTGCTGATCCGCGCGCTGGTCGCGCGTTTCTGGAACGCGCCGTACCGGGCGCCCGTCACGCGCTGGGGCACCGAGCTGCATGACCGCTTCCTGCTGCCGACCTTCGTGAAGATGGACTTCGACGACGTGATCGCCGAGATGCGGCAGGCCGGTTTCGCCTTCGAGGCCGAATGGTTCGCGCCGCACTTCGAGTTCCGCTTCCCGCTGGTGGGCCAGGTGCAGGCGATGGGCGTTGAGCTGTCGCTGCGCAACGCGCTCGAACCCTGGCATGTGATGGGCGAGGAAGGCGCGCCCGGCGGCACGGTGCGGTATGTCGATTCGTCGCTCGAACGCATCGAGGTGCGCGTCACCGGGCTCAACGAAAGCCGCCACACCGTCACCGTGAACGGCCAGGTGCTGCCGCTGCAGCCCACCGGCACCACCGGCGAGTTCGTCGCGGGCGTGCGCTACAAGGCCTGGAACCCGCCGTCGGCGCTGCATCCGACCATCGGCGCCCATGCGCCGCTGACCTTCGACATCGTCGACACCTGGATGAAGCGCTCGCTCGGCGGCTGCCAGTATTTCGTCGCCCATCCGGGCGGGCGCAACTACGAGACCTTCCCGGTCAACGCCTACGAGGCCGAGAGCCGCCGCCTGTCGCGCTTCACGCGCACGGGCCATACGCCGGGGCCGCTGCACACGCCGCCGGCCACGATCGAGATCGCGGGGAGCCGGGAGTTTCCTTTCACGCTGGACCTGCGGCGCTGAAGAAGGCGGGGTCGCAAAGCCCCGATGACGACGGTGTGACAATCCACGCACTGTGGAACCCCTGAACGAATCCCTGTTCGACGCCCCCGCGCTGGACCATCCGGCTGCGCTGGCGTCGGCGCTCGCGCCCGCGGCCCTGCCCGGCCACTTCGACGAGTTGCGCGGCCGGGCCGCCGGCGCGGGCGACAAGCCGCCGCTCACGACCGGCTGGAGCGCCTTCTTCGAGCAGCTCGGCCCGGGCGGCTTCGCCGACCTGCCGCGGCGCGCGGTGAGCCTCGCGCGGCAGATCCGGGACAACGGGGTCACCTACAACGTCTATGCCGACGCCGACGGACCACAGCGCCCCTGGTCGCTCGACCTGTTCCCGCTGATCGTCTCGCCCGAGAGCTGGCGCCAGATCGAGGCCGGCGTGCTGCAGCGCGTGCGCGTGCTCGACCGCGTGATGGCCGACGTCTACGGCCCGCAGCAGCTGCTGGCCGAGGGCCTGCTGCCCGATGCGCTGGTTCGCGGCCATCCGGGCTACCTGCGCGCGATGCACGGCGTGAAGCCGCCGGGCGACACCTGGCTGCACATCGCGGCCTTCGATCTCGCGCGCGGGCCCGACGGCAACTGGTGGGTGGTGTCGCAGCGTACACAGGCGCCGTCGGGGCTGGGCTACCTGCTCGAGAACCGGCTCGCGATCACGCGGCAGTTCCCGCAGGCCTTCGAGGCGCTGCACGTGCAGCGCCTGGCCGCCACCTACAGCGCGATGATGGACGGCCTGCAGCGCATGTGCCCGGCCGGCGCGCCGCCGCACATCGCCCTGCTGACGCCGGGCCCCTACAACGAAACCTACTTCGAGCACGCCTACCTGGCGCGCTACCTGGGCCTGACGCTGGTCGAGGGCAACGACCTCACGGTGCGCGATCAACGGCTCTACCTCAAGACGCTGCAGGGGCTGCGGCCGGTACACGGCCTCATCAAGCGGCTCGACGACCAGTTCCTCGATCCGCTCGAGTTGCGCCCCGACTCCACGCTGGGCGTGCCGGGCCTGCTGCAGGCGATCCGCGCGGGCAACGTGCTGGTGGCCAACATGCCGGGCTCGGCGTTCCTCGAATCGCCGGCGCTGCTGGGCTTTCTGCCCGGGCTCGCGCGGCGCCTGATCGGCGAAAAACTCAGCCTGCCCGCGCTGCCGACCTGGTGGTGCGGCGAGCGCGCCGCGCTCGATGCGGTGCTGCCGCAGCTCGGCGCCTCCGCGGTCAAGCCGACCTATCCCGGCATCGACGGGCAGACCAGTTTCGATGCGGTGCTCGGCAGCCAGCTCCGCCGGCGCCAGCTCGACGAATGGGCCGGACGCATCCTGCGCGACGGCGACGCCCACACGGTGCAGAGCTACATGCCGCTGTCGCAGATGCCCACCTGGGCCGGCGACATGGGACCGGGCCACATCGCGCCGCGCGCGGTGCTGCTGCGCGTGTTCGCGGTCAGCGACGGCGCGCAGTCGTGGCGCGTGCTGCCCGGCGGGCTCGCGCGGCTCGCGGGCCGCGACGCGCAGATCGCCTCGATGCAGCGCGGCGGCAGCAGTGCCGACGTGTGGGTGCAGACCCATGACGAGGTCGACCGCACCACGCTGCTGCAGCCGCATGCCACCACCGCCTCGCTCGCGCGGCACCGGGCACCCGTCACCAGCCGCGCGGCCGAGAACATGTTTTGGCTCGGCCGCTACACCGAGCGCGCCGAGAACGCGGTGCGGCTCGCCCGGCTCGTGCTCGACCTGCTGGGCGGCGAGGACCAGTCGTCGCGCGCGCTGCTCGAATGGCTGCACCGCATGGCGCTGCGCAATGCGCTGGTGCCGGCGGGCGTGCCGAGCGCGCCGCAGTCGCGCCGCGTGTTCGAGCGCGCGCTGGTGGCCGAACTCGGCGACGTGGCGCGCGGCGGCAGCGTGGGGTACAGCCTGCGCTGCATCCGCCAGTCCGCGGCGGCCGTGCGCGAACGGCTCTCGCAGGACAACTGGAACCAGATCGTGCGCACCGAGGCCGAGTTCCTGCGCCGCGCGGCCGAGCAGGCCGGCGAAGGCAGCTTCGCGACCCCCGTCGCACTGCGCACGCTTGAATCGGCCAGCACCGCGCTGGCCGCGATGACGGGTGCGCAGACCGACCGCATGACGCGCGACGACGCCTGGCGGCTTTTGTCGATCGGTCGCCACATCGAACGCCTGGGCTTCCTCTCGAGCGCGCTCGCGGCCGGCTTCGAAGGCGGCGCGGTGCACGAGGCGAGCGGCTTCGAGGCGATGGTGGCGCTGTTCGACAGCACCATCACCTTTCATGCACGCTACCAGCAGCGGCGCGACGTCGCCACGCTGGTCGACCTGCTCGTGCTCGATACCGAGAACCCGCGCTCGCTCGCCTGGGTGACGCAGACGCTGCGCGGGCGCATTTCGCGGCTCGCGGGCAGTGCGCCGGGCAAGCTGACCGCGCTGTCGCACGAGCTGCCCGACCCGGCCACCTGGTCGCTCGAGGCGCTGTGCGCCCCCGGCGCCGACGCGAGCCATGCTGCGCTGATGGAGCTGCTCGCCGGCTGCGAGAGCGCGGCCTACCATGTGTCCGACGCGATCGGCATCCGCTATTTCACGCTCACCTCGGAGTCGCTGCGCTCGGTGGGCGCCTGACGTCGAGGCCGAGACACCCATGCTTCTCCACGTCACGCACGAAACCCGCTACGCCTATTCGCCCCCGGTCGAGACCGCGCAGCACCTGGCCCACCTGAAGCCGCTCGACACCGCGTCGCAGCGCCTCGTGAGCCACAGGCTCACGATCGAGCCGGCACCCGCGCAGCGCAACGAGGTGCCCGATGTCTACGGCAACACGCGCGCCTTCTTCGCACTCGATGCCACGCACGACAGCTTGGTGGTCACGGCCGAGAGCGTGGTCGAGACCTCGGTGCCGCAGCTCGCGCCTGACGTGGCACGCGATCTGCCCTGGGAGGCTGTGCGCGAGCGCTTCCGCTACCGCAAGGGCGCGGTGTTCGATGCGGCGTCGGAGTTCGTCTTTCCGTCGCCCTACGTGCCGCGCCATGACGATTTCGCGGCCTATGCGCGCGAGAGCTTCACGCCCGAGCGCCCCGCCTTCGAGGCCGCGATGGACCTGACCGAGCGCATGTACCGCGACTTCGAGTACGACGCCGACAGCACCGAGATCAACACGCCCGCGGTCGAGGCGCTCGCGCAGCGCAGGGGCGTGTGCCAGGATTTCGCCCACATCATGATCGCGTGCCTGCGCGCATTGGGGCTGCCCGCGCGCTACGTGAGCGGCTACCTGCTGACGCAGCCGCCGCCCGGCCAGCCGCGGCTCGTGGGCGCGGATGCCTCGCACGCGTGGGTCGCGCTCTACCTGCCGGGCAGCAGCACGGGCGACGGCAACAGCGAAGGCGCCGGCGGCTGGGCCGAGTTCGATCCCACCAACGGCCGCCAGCCCGGCGAGGACTACGTGGCACTCGCCATCGGCCGCGACTATGCCGACGTGTCGCCGATGCGCGGCGTGCTGCACGGCGGCGCGCGCCACACGCTCGACGTGGGCGTGACGGTGCGCCCGCTCGACGAACTGCAGGGCGACGCGGCCGCGCAGGCAGCGCAGGCAGCGCAGGCAGCGCCGTCACAATCACAGACTCAGTTTTCGCAACCCCAGGACAAGGACCCATCATGAGCGTTTACGACAAGCTTTCCAGCCTCGGCATCACCCTGCCGCCGGTGGCCACGCCCGCCGCGGCCTACGTGCCTTTCGTGCGCACCGGCAACCTCGTGTTTCTCTCGGGCCACATCGCGCGCAAGGACGGCAAGCCCTGGGTTGGCCAGCTCGGCGCCGACGTCAACACCGACGAGGGCAAGAAGGCCGCGCGCGCCATCGCCATCGACCTGCTCGGCACCTTGCATGCGGCCGTCGGCGACCTGAACAAGGTCAAGCGCATCGTCAAGCTGATGAGCCTCGTCAACTCGGTCGGCACCTTCACCGAGCAGCACCTCGTGACCAACGGCGCGAGCGATTTCTTCGCCGAGGTCTTCGGCCCCGAGAAGGGCGCGCATGCGCGCAGCGCGTTCGGCGTGGCGCAGGTGCCGATAGGCGCCTGCGTCGAGATCGAGTTGATCGCCGAAGTGGAATAAACATAAACAACCGCGGCCAAGCCGCACCGCTCGCTCAGAAGCGGTCGGCCATGCCCATCGCCGGATCGCTCACCGCATGGCGGCCGGTCTCGATCCGGCCCGCAAGGCGGCGGTAGAACGCCTTGTCGGCATCGCAGCGCACGGCCAGGTCGTACCACTGGCCCGATGCCTCGAGGCTCCAGCTCAGCAGGGTCTCGCCGCCGCCTTCCACACGCACCGTCCAGTCGTCGTCCGGCCGGCCGCCGCCGTGGCCATGCCCATGGCCGTGGCCCTTGCCCGGGCCTTCGTCACGGTCGCCGTGCACCCAGCGCCCGCCGCCGAGCACGCGCGGCCGCGCATAGGCCTTGTTCGACTGCACGGTGAAGACGCAGTCGCGGCGCCCGTCGTTGCGCAGTTGCAGGTACAGGTCGCCGCGCCGTGCGTCGTAGCCCACGCGGATCTCGGGCGATGCCGCGCCGCCCGCGCGCAGTGCGTTGAGGTCGCCCTTGAACTGCCGGTGGTAGCCGTTCGGGCCGAGCACCCAGAGGTCGTAGAGCCCGGCGTTGTCGGTCATCGCGTTCCAGTGGCCGTCGATGCGCTTGCCCGGCTCGACCATGTAGCGGCGCGGCAGCTGGTCGGCGAGGTGCAGCTTGTCGTAGACATGGAACACCGCCGCGGCGCGCCCGTTGTTGGCGAAGAGCAGCTGGATGCGCCCGTTGGCCGCGTCGCTGCGCGCGCTGGTGTGCAGTTCATACGGCAAGGCGCGCGAGGGCCGCACGCCGGTGGCCTGCTGCGGCAGCGCGGCGTCCAGCGGCGGCTCGATCTTCGGCATGGCCTGCTGCGCGGCGGTGCGCGCATCGACCTCGGCCTTGGTGCTGCGCCCGGCCAGGGTCGGCAGCGGCTCGTCGTTGGGACGGTCGAAGTTGAATGCGCTCGTGAGGTCGCCGCAGACCGCGCGGCGGAACGGGCTGATCTGCGGCTCGGCCACCCCCGTGACCTTCTCGAGGAACATCAGCGTGGAGGTGTGGTCGCAAACCTGCGAGTTGACCCAGCCGCCGCGGCTCCACGGCGACACCACCCACAGCGGCACGCGCGGACCGGGGCCGTAGGGGCGGCCGTCCTGCGCGGGCTGCTTGGGCGTTGCGGGCGTCCAGTCGTGGTATTCCACAGCCACGTCGTCGGCGGCCATGGTGGTGCCGCCGGCCAGCGTGCCGTCGGGGTTGCGCGAGGGTGCCGAGGGCGTGGGCACGTGGTCGAAGAAGCCGTCGTTCTCGTCGTAGTTCACGAGCAGCACGGTCTTGCTCCAGACCTCGGGGTTGGCGGTCAGCGCGTCCAGCACCTCCTGCACGTACCAGCCGCCCTTGGCCGGGCTCGACGGGCCGGGATGCTCGCTGTAGACCGAGGGCGCGATGATCCACGACACCGCGGGGAGCGTGCCGTTCTGGATGTCCTCGCGGAAGGTCTCGAGGAAGCCGTGCGGCATGGTGTTGTGGAAACCCTTGGCGAGCGGGCTCAGCGTGTCGTCGACCACGGGGTCGTAGAACGGGCCGGCCGCGGTCACCGGCTGCGTGATGTCGGTCGCGGGCACGTACACCGGCCGGCGCGCGGGCGGCATCTGTTCGATGGCCGCGCGCCAGTGGCGAAAGCCCATCATCTCGTTGCAGCCGAAATTGTCGACCAGGCTCTGGTAGACCTTCCACTTCACGCCGGCCTGCTCGAGGCGGTCGGCGTAGGTGGTCCAGGTCCAGCCTTCGGTCGACGCGCCGATGTCGTTGCCGCCGTTGAACTGGTTGTTCAGCGCCGCGATGCGGACCTTGCCGCCGTCGACCGGGCTGATGCCGTTCGGGCCGTTGGTGCCGCTCCAGTAGAACAGGCGGTTGGCGATGGTGCCGGTGTGCATGCCGCAGTGGTAGTGGTCGCAGAGCGTGAAGGCATCGGCGAGCGAGCGCTGGAACGCAACCTCGGCCGCTTCGTAGTAGCCCATGGACAGCAGGTTCTTCGCATCGGGCCACTTGTACATGCGGCCGTGGTCCCATGCGGCCTGCGAGTCGGCCCAGCTGTGCGGCGTGCTGCCGGCACGCTGCGCATTGCCTTTGCTTTCGTCGAGGTGGTAGGGCACGTAGGTGGTGGGCGGCGAGGTCTTGGTGTAGGTCTGGTGGAAGACGTTCTTGCCGTTGGGCGTGGGCACGGCGAAGCGATCGCCGAAGCCGCGCACGCCCTTGAAGGTGCCGAAGTAGCTGTCGAACGAACGGTTCTCCTGCATCAGCAGCACGACGTGCTTCACGTCCTTGATGGTGCCGGTCTCGCGGTGCGCGGGAATCGCGAGCGCGCGCCGGATGCTCGGCGGAAAGGTGGCCAGCGTGGCGGCGGCGATGCCGGTGCCCGCGGCGCTCTGGAGGAAATTGCGGCGTGAGGTCATGGGTGTTTTATGGGTTGTGTCTTGAAGGGGCTCAGGGCGCGAAGCTGACGTTGGGCTGCGCCTGTTCCTGCTGAGCTTGCGCATCGGCCGCGGCCGGCGCTTCGGTCTTGCCCGACAGGGGCGCGGCGAAGCCTGCGCCGCTGCCGCCGCCATCACCGCCGCCGCAGGCGCTCAGGCTGGCGATGAACGAAAGCGCGATCGCGGCGCGCCAGAAAATGAATTTGCTCATGGATGACGACTCCGTTGTCCAAACCGAAGAAATCCCTGCCGCAACGGCGCAGCGCCGCCTCAGCAAGGCAGCCGCAAGACTAGGATTTCGAGGTGACAGGTCAACGAATGCGCAGCAGTTCTTGCGCGGTTGATGCGTGCAGCACACGAAGCGTTGCGAGTTGCAACGCCCGGTGCGAACTTAGGAATTCAAGGCTGCGCGAGCACGAGTGCAGCGCCCTTCTCGCCGATCACGATCGCTGCCGCGTTGGTGTTGGCCGAGGTCATCGTCGGCATCACCGAGGCATCGATCACGCGCAGGCGCTCGATGCCGCGCACGCGCAGTTGCGCATCGACCACCGAGCGCGCGTCGCCGCCCATGCGGCAGGTGCCGACGGGATGGAAGACCGTGCCGCCCTTCTCGCGTGCGAAGCGCGCCAGCTGCGCATCGTCCTGCACGCCGTGGCCGGGCAGGTATTCCTCGCCGGTCACGAGATCGCGGAACGCGGGCTGCGCATAGATGTCGCGCAGCATCTTCAGCCCCTCGACGAGCACCTTCACGTCGTGCGGCTCGACGAGGTAGTTGGTCGTGATGCGCGGCGGCGCGAGTGGATCGGTGCTCTGCAGTTCGACGCGGCCGCGCGACTCGGGCCGGCATTGCGCGGCCGAGGCCGAGAAGCCCGAGAAGCCGTGCAGCGGATCGCCGGGCTTGTCGACCGACAGCGGCATCACGTTGAACAGCACGTCGGCGCGCGCGTCCTTGGCGGCCGCCGTGCGCACCATGCCGCCCACCTGCCCCGCGCCGACGGTCAGCGGGCCGCTCTGCGAGAACAGCCACTGCGCGCCCATCTTCGCCAGGCCGAAGGGGCTTCGCACCTGGTCGTTGAGCGACATGCGCTCGCGCAGCTTGACGATGACACGCGCCTGGTAGTGGTCCTGCAGGTTGGCGCCGACCTCGGGCGCATCGGCCTGCACCGCGATGCCGTGGGCGCGCAACGCATCGGCCGGGCCGATGCCCGAGAGCTGCAGCAGCTGCGGCGTCTGCAGCGCACCGGCGGCAAGGATCACCTCGGCCTCGGCGCGCGCACGCTGCAACTGGCCGTGCGCGTCGAGCCACTCCACGCCGACCGCGCGGCCCTGCTCGACGAGCACGCGCGTCACGCGCACGCCGCAGCGCACCTGCAGGTTCGGCCGCTGCCGCACCGGCGCGAGGAAAGCCGTGGCCGCATCGCAGCGCCAGCGCCCGCCCAGCGTGAGCTGGTAGGTGCCCAAGCCTTCGTCGCGCTCGCCGTTGAAGTCGTCGCTCTGTGCAAAGCCGGCCTGCGAGCCGGCCTGCAACCACGCGGCGCAGTAGGGATGGTCGTTGCGCAGGTTCGACACGCGCAGCTCGCCCGCGCCGCCGTGGTACGTCGTCTCGCCGCCGTCGTAGCGCTCGGATTTCTTGAAGAACGGCAGCAGCTCGCGGTAGCTCCAGCCGGTGGCTCCGGCCGCGGCCCAGTCGTCGAAGTCGGCGCGCTGGCCGCGGATGTAGATCAGGCCGTTGATCGCGCTCGATCCGCCCACCACCTTGCCGCGCGGCCAGACGATGCGGCGGTTGCCGGTCTCGGGCTGCGGCTCGGTCTCGAACTGCCACGAGAAGCGCGTGTCGTAGATCGAGCGGAAATAGCCGACCGGCAGCCGCAGCCAGAAGTGCCGGCTGTCCTTGCCGGCCTCGAGCAGCAGCACGCGCCGGCGTGCATCGGCGCTGAGCCGGTTGGCGAGCACGCAGCCCGCGGAACCGGAGCCCACGATGATGTGGTCGAAGCCTTCGATCGATCCGCTCATCCGCGCCGCGTTCTCAGGCCTTGACCAACGCCGCGAACAGCGCCGGATCGAAGTACTGCTTTGCGCTCAGCGCATTCTGGATGTTGGCGTTGGACACGAAGAAATCCGTCACCTGCTGTAGCCAGTTGGCCACCGTGCCGTCGGCGTACTTGGCGCGCCACTCGGCCGACGAGTAGTACTTGCTGGCCTTGAACTGCTCCTTGAACTGCGCGAGCGGCACTTCCTTGTACTGCGACTTCTGCAGCGCGGCGGCCGCGCCGTCGGGGTCGTTGACCATGCGCTCGTTGGCGGGCAGCCAGCCGGCGATGAGCTTCTGCAGCACCGGCTTGTTCTTCTCGTAGAAGTCGTTGCGCGCGGCCCAGCCGCCGACGATGGCCGCCTGCGGGAAGAAGGCCGAGGCATCGATCAGCTTCTTGGCACCGGGCGCCTTCTCGCGCACCGTGGTGTCGAACGGCGACCACAGCGCCACCGCCGGCACCGCGCCCGAGATGAACGAGGTCACGGCCTCGGACATGCGCTGGTTGACGATGCGCACGTCCTTGGCCGGGTCGAGCTGCGCCGAGCGCAGCGCACGGTCGAGGAACACGTGCGCCGTGGTGCCGGTGGTGGTGGAGATCTGCTTGCCCTTCAGGTCGGCCAGCGTCTTCACGCCCGCATCCCCGCGCACCCAGAGCTGCGCGGTCGCGTACTCGATGTTGTTGATCAGGAACACCTTGCCTTGCCCGCGCGCCGGAAAGTTCGACAGCACCGCGCCGGTGGCCAGCACGTCGAGGCTGCCGCCCACCATCGCCTGGAAGATCTCCAGGCCGGTGGTGAACTGGCGCAGTTGCAGGTCGAGCCCCTGCTTGGCGAAACTGCCCATCTCCTGGCCGAGCCAGATCTGGCCGTCCACGGCGGGCGTGTGCAGGTAGCCCACGTTGACCTTGATGCGCGACTGCGCCCAGGCCGGCAGCGCGAGGCTGGAGGCAGCGACGGCGGCTCCGCCTGCGAGGATTTTTCTGCGTTGGAGGGACATGTCGTTCTTCCTTTCAAGCTCTACCAAAATGGAAATCAATCGGACAGGCGGACCTGCTGCTTCGATTGCGCCGCGTACTCCTGCATCACCAGTTCGCGGATCTGGGCGCGCAATTGCGCGAAGCGCGGGTCCTCGTGCACCGCCTCGCCGCGCGGATAGCCGAAGGGCACGTCGATCACGGTGCGGATGCGCGCCGGCCGCGCGGTCACCACGACGATGCGCGACGAGAGATAGATTGCCTCGTCCACCGAGTGCGTGATCAGCATCACGGTCTTGCCCTCGGCCTGCAGCACCTCGAGCAGCAGGTCCTGCATGGCACTGCGGGTCTGCGCGTCGAGCGCGCCGAAGGGCTCGTCCATGAGCAGGAACTCGGGCTTGACCGCATAGGCGCGCGCCAGGGCCAGGCGCTGGCGCATGCCACCGGACAGGTGCTTGGGATGGTGGTTGGCAAAGTCGCCCAGCCCCATGAGCTGCATGTAGCGCTCGACGATGCCGGCATGCTCCGACCTGGGCACGCGGTTGGACCTCAGGTCGAGGCCGAACGCGATGTTCTGCCGCACCGTGAGCCACGGAAAGACGCCGTACTCCTGGAAGATCACGCCGCGGTCGGGCCCTGGTGCCGTCACCGGCTCGCCGTCGAGCAGCACGCGGCCCTCGGTGGGCTGCACGAAGCCCGCGAGCATGTTCATCAGCGTCGTCTTGCCGCAGCCCGAGGGCCCGATGATCGAGACGAACTCGCCCTGGTGGATGTCGAGGCTCACCCCGTCGAGCACGCGCATCGGGCCTTGCGCGGTGGGAAATTCGACCGCCACGTTGTCGAAGCGGATGCGCGGGGTGCCGTTCGCGAGCGTGTTCATGCCAGTCTGTCCTGCCAGGCCACCAGGCGCCGCGTGGCGGCGCGCAGCAGCAGGTCCATCGCGAGCGCGATGAAGCCGATGGAGATGATGCCGACGTAGATGATGTCGAGCTGGAAGAAGGACGATGCGTTCTGGATCAGCGCACCGAGCCCCTGCTGCGCCGCGATCAGTTCCGAGGCCACGAGCGTGGCCCACGCCACGCCGAGCGATACGCGCACCGCCGTGAGGATGTGCGGCACGGTGAGCGGCACGATCACGCGGCCGAAGATCTCGAAGTCGTTCGCGCCCAGCGTGCGCGCCACGCGCACGTAGATCGGGCTGATCTGCGCGATGCCTTCGTACATCACGATCACGCCCGCGAAGAACGAGGCATAGAACAGGATCACGGTCTTTGCGACCTCGCCGATGCCGAAGTAGACGATGACGAGCGGGATCAGCGCAATCGGCGGCAGCGCACGAAAGAAGTTGATCACCGGGTCGATGAAGCTGCGCACGCCGCGATACCACCCGAGGCAGAAGCCCACCGGAACCGCCGCTGCTGTGCCCAGCGTCACGCCGATGAAGACGCGCTGCGTCGACATGAAGATGTCCATGGGCAGCCGGTCGCCCATCAGCGAGACGAAGCGCTCGGCCACCTCGTGCGGCGCCGGCACCAGCGCCGGATTGACGAGGCCGCTGTAGCGCAGGCCGTACCAGATGGCCAGCAGCAGCAGCCACGGAACGAGGATCAATGCAGTTCGGCGTGCGGCCGTTCCTTGGCGCATGGGCTTGTGGTCTCCTGCCGTCGGTTCAGCATGAAAGAAGTGGCCGATGGCCCCTCGCTCTGCTATATTGGTTTAAAGGTTCTATAGACCATACCTTTAGAACACTCTCGATGGCAAGTGCGGATTTACCCCTCTTCGGCGACAGCCCCATTCCCCGCTACCTGCAGCTGGCCGACCTGATGCGCCAGCGCATTTCGCGCGGCCTCTGGCCGCAGGGCCACCGCCTGCCGTCCCTCGACGAACTCGGCCAGGAGTTCGGCGTGGCGCGGGTCACCGTGCGCCAGGCGGTCGAGCTGCTCGCGCGCGACGGGCTGCTGTCGCCGCAGCAGGGCCGCGGCACCTTCGTGACCGGCCAGGCCAGCGAGCGCTGGCTCAGCGTCGAGACCTCGCTCGAGGCGCTCGCGCGCATGTACCGCGACACCGTGCCGCAGCTCGTCAACATCGACGAGTCGACCGTCGCGCCCGCCCTGCGCCCCGGAGAGGGCCGTCCGGCCGAGCGCTACGTTTTCATGCGCCGCGTGCACTCGCGCGAGGGCGCACCGTACTGCGTCATCAACATCCACCTGGCGGAGCCCGTGTTCCGCCGCACGCCGAAGCGCTTTCGCGACGAACCCGTGATCCCCATCCTCGTGGGCCTGAAGAGCCTGCGCATCGCCAAGGCGCACCAGGTGCTGACCATCGGCGCCGCCGACATGGAGGTCGCACGCCTGCTCGGCGTGCCGATCAATTCGCCGGTGGCCGAGGTGCGGCGCGTGTTCCGCGACGAGAACGACTGCGTGGTCTACCTCGGCGAAGTCACCTACCGCGGCGACGCCATCCACGTCGAAATGAACCTGCTGCCATGAACCAAGACAACGCATCCACCTCTGCCTCCTCGCCCGCCCTCCCCGTGTCGCCGCTCGCCATTGCCCGCGTGCGCGCGCATGTGTTCCGCTATCCGGTGCAGGTGCCGGTGCGCACCTCCTTCGGCACCATGACCGACCGCCCCGCCGTCTTCGTCGAGGTGACCGACGAGGATGGCGCGAGCGGCTGGGGCGAGGTGTGGTGCAACTTCCCGGGCTGCGGCGCCGAGCACCGCGCGCGCCTGGTGCACTCCGTGATGGCACCGCTGCTCGAAGGCCAAAGCTTCGACGAAGGCCCGCGGCAGGCGTGGGAAGCGCTCACGCGCCAGACCGCGGTGCTCGCGATCCAGTCGGGCGAGCCGGGCCCGATGGCGCAGGCCATCGCCGGCATCGACCTCGCGCTCTGGGACCTGGCGGCGCGCCGCGCGGGCCAGCCGCTGTGGCGCTACCTCGGCGGGCAGCCGCGCATTCCCGTCTATGCGAGCGGCATCAACCCCGAAGGCGCGCTCGAAACCGCCGAGCGCATGCGCGCCGCGGGCCACAACGCCTTCAAGCTCAAGGTCGGTTTCGGCGCCGAGCGCGACGTGGGCAACCTCGAGGCCCTGCGCCAGACGCTCGGCAATGCGGCATCAATGATGGTCGACGCCAACCAGGCCTGGTCGCTCGACGAGGCGCTGGCCATGGCGCCGCGCCTCGCACCCTTTCGCCTCGACTGGCTCGAGGAGCCGCTGCGCGCCGACCGCCCCTGGCCCGAGTGGCAACAGCTGAAGGCGGGCTCGCCGGTGGCCCTGGCCGGCGGCGAGAACGTCGCCGGCTTCGAGGCTTTCGACAGCGCCATCGCGGCGCAGGTGTTCTCGGTGCTGCAGCCCGATGCGGCCAAATGGGGCGGCATCTCGGGTTGCTGGCCCGTCATCGCCAAAGCGCGTGCAGCCGGGCTGCGCTACTGCCCCCACTACCTCGGCGGCGGACTCGGTCTGCTGGCCTCGGCGCACCTGCTGGCCGCGGCGGGCGGCGACGGCCTGCTGGAGATCGATTCGAACGACAACCCGCTGCGCAGCGCGCTGAGCCCGCGGCTCTCGCGGATCGACGATGGCTGGGTCACGCTCGACGAGACGCCGGGCATTGGCATGCCCGACGACGTGCTCGCGCTGGCCGGCTCGGTGGCGAAAGCGGTCGCAGCGGACTGACCGCGTCAGCGGGCCGCGTCGTCCTGCGCGAGCAGCGCCACCAACTCGGGCACGAAACGCTGCGCGCCGCCCTGCGCCACCGCGCCCGCGTAGGTGCCGAGCACCGCATCGGCAATGGCGCGCGCCGCGTTGGCGCCGCCGGCCATCTCGGTGTAGTAGCCCAGGTCCTTCTGCGCATTGCTCATCGCGAACTTGAGCCCGCTCGGGTCGCTGGCCGTGATGAAGCCCCTGAGCCGCTCGAGCGCCACGCCGCCGCCGCCGCCCTTGGCGAGCACGTCGACGAACACACCCGGGTCCACGCCCGCGCGCTGGGCGCAGGCCGCGGCTTCGGCGATCAGCGCCACGGCGCCGAGCGACACGTAGTTGTGCAGCAGCTTCATGCCGTGGCCGGTGCCGACGGCGCCGGTGTGCACGATGTTCTCGGCAAAGCACGAGAGGATCGGACGGCATTCGTCGAGCAGCGCGGCGTCGCCTCCGACCAGCAGGTTCAGCCGGCCCTCGGCGGCCTCCTTGGGGGTGCGCGTCATCGGCGCATCAAGAAAGCGACCGCCCGCGCGCTGCACCGCCTCGGCCACGCGCTCGGTCGAACCGGGGATGGCGGTGGAACAGTCGATCACGATGGTGCCGGGCTTCAGGCCCTGCAGCAGGCCGCCGTCGCCGAGCACCACGGCCTCGACCTGCGGGGAACCGGTGACGCAGACGATCAGCACCTCGGCGCCGCGCGCCAGTTCGGCGCCGCTCGCGACGCTCCTCGCGCCCGCCGCCCGGAGCGCGTCGAGCGGCTGGTTTCCCGGATGTTCGAGCACGGTGAGCGCATGGCCGTGCTTCACGAGGTTGCTGGCGATGCCGTGGCCCATGAGGCCGATGCCGACCATGCCGATGGCGGCTTTCTTCTTCATGTCATTCATTGCTGAGGATTCCTGTGTGCTGCAGGCGGCGATTGTCATTCAGCCAGGCCGGCCGAGGAACCGCGCACGACCAATTGCCCCGGCAGCAGCATCTGCCGCGCCGGGCCTTCGAAGCCCCGCAGGCGCTCGATCAGGCAGGTGGCGGCCGCACGGCCGATGGCATCGGTCGGCTGGGCCACGGTGGAGAGCCCCGGCCCGATCAGCGGCGCCCATTCGGTGTCGTCGAAGCCGACGAAGCCGAGCTCTTCGCCGAACTGCCAGCCCAGGCGCGCCATGGCCTGCGCGACGCGCAGCGTGACCACCGCGTTGCCCGCGACCACCGCCGCACGGCGCCCGCGCTTCGCGCGCCGGTGCAGTGCGCGCAGCGCCTCGTCGAGCCCGTCGTTGTCGCCCTCGACGCTCTCGAACACCTCGCCGGCCACGCACGGCTCGTGCGCCGCCACGCAGGCGCCGAAGGCCGCGGTGCGCTCGCGCCGCGAACTCACGCCCTGCTGCGGCTCGGTCACGTAGAGCAGCTCGCGGTAGCCGCCCTCGACGAGATGGCCGCAGGTGTTCTTCATCGCGTCGGCGTTGTCGAGCGAGACGAAGTCGGTGTGCATGCCGGCATGGCGCCGGTCGACCAGCACCGCGGGCTTGCCGTGCAGCGTGACCGCATCGACCACGTTGCTGCCGCGGCCGAGCGTGTTGAGGATGTAGCCGTCGACCTGGTAGCCCGACAGCGCATGGATGGCCTCGCGCTCACGTTCGCTCTCGTTGCCGAGGTTGAACAGCATCACGAGGTAGCCCGCGTCCTGGCAGGCCTTCTCGGCGCCGCGCAGCACCGCCACCGAGTACGGGTTGGTGATGTCGGCCACGATCAGGCCGATGAGGCGCGAGCGCCCGTGGCTCAGCGCCTGTGCCATCGGGCTCGGCGTGTACGCCAGCTTGGCGATCGCGGTCTCCACGCGCGCGGCGATGTCGCGGCTCAGCAGGCGGTCGCGGTGGTTGAGAAAGCGCGAGACGGTGGCCTTGGAGACGCCCGCCGCGGCGGCGACGTCGGCGATGGTGGCGCGGCCGCTGGCTTTCATGGCGTCACGCCGAAGCCGTGTCGTACGCCGCCGTCGGCTTCTCGCCGGCCAGCACCTGCAGCAGGTTGGTCGTTGCCAGTTCTGCCATCGCATGCCGCGTCTCGTGCGTGGCCGAGCCGATGTGCGGCAGCGGCGTCACGCGCGGGTGCGTGCGCAGCGGCGAATCGGCCGGGAGCGGCTCCTTCGCGAACACGTCGAGGCCGGCGGCGCGCAGCGTGCCGTGGTCGAGCGCGTGCAGCAGCGCCGCCTCGTCGACCGTGGCGCCGCGCCCCGCGTTGATGAAGGCCGCCTGCGGCTTCATGCGCGCGAAGAACGCCGCATCGATCATGCCGCGCGTGGCGTCGGTCAGCGGCAGCATCGCGAGCACGATGTCCGAGCGCGCGAGCAGGTCGTCGAGCGGCGTGTGGGTGGCGCGGCCCTGCAGTTCGGGTGCCTGCGTGGCCAGGTCCACCGGCCGTCGCGAGTGATAGAGCACCGGCATGCCGAAGCCCAGCGCGGCGCGGCGCGCCACCGCCTGGCCGATGCGGCCGAAGCCGAGGATGCCGAGCGTCTTGCCGTGCACGTCGGTGCCGAACAGGTCTTCGCCGATGTTCTTCGTCCAGCGGCCTTCGCGCACGAGGTTCGAGAGCTCGACCACGCGGCGCTGCGTCGCCATCAGGATCGCGAAGACGGTGTCGGCCACGGTCTCGGTCAGCACGTCGGGCGTGTGGCACAGCACGATGCCGCGGCGGTGCAGTTCGGCGAGCGGATAGTTGTCGACACCGACCGACACGCTCGAGATCACCTGCAGCTTCGGTGCCGCATCGAGCAGCGCCGCGTCGACCGGATGGCTCGACCCGATGAGCCCGTGCGCGCTGCCGAGCGCGGCCGCGAAAGCCTCGGGTTCCTTGCGCGGATCGGCCACGGTCGCGTGGTGCGCGGCCGAAAGGCGCGCGAGCTGGTCGTCGGGGATCGCCCGGAAGACCAGCACGTTCTTCTTCTTGCTGTTGTCGGTGTTTGTCGTCATGTTCTTCAAAGCCCTGCCTGGTCAAGTTCGGCCCGCGTCGGCAGGCCCTCGGTGTCGCCCAGCACCTGCACGGCGCGTGCGCCGATCCAGGCGCCGCGGCGCACCGCCTCGGGCACGCTGCGCCCCTCGAGCAGCGCGCTCACCACGCCGACGGCGAAGCCATCGCCCGCCCCCACCGTGTCGACCACTTCCTCGACCGGAAAGCCCTCGACGCGGCCGGTGCCGGCCACGTCGCTGTCGTAATAGGCGCCGTCGGCGCCGAGCTTCACCACGACGAGCTTCGCGCCACGCTCGCGGTAAAACCGTGCCACCGCCTCGGGTTCGCTGTGGCCGGTGAGCAGCAGCCCTTCCTCGATGCCGGGCAGCACCCAGTCGGCGCGCGCGGCGAGTTCGTTGACCCAGTGGCGCATGGTCTCGGTGGACGACCAGAGTGTGGGGCGCAGGTTGGTGTCGAACGAGATCGTGCGGCCGGCCGCACGCATCACGTCCATCGACTTGAGCGCGGCCTGCAGGCTGGTCTCGGAGATCGCGGCGAACACGCCGGTCGCGTGCAGGTGCCGCGCCGAGCGCAGCCAGGCTTCGTCGACATCCTGCGGCCCCATGTGGCTCGCGGCCGAGCCCTTGCGGTGGTATTCGACCGGCGGATCACTGCCGTCTGTGACGCGGCCCTTGAACTGGAAACCGGTGCGCTGCGCCCGATCGCAGGTCACGTGCGAGCAGTCGATGCCCTCGGCCTGCATGGTTGCGAGCAGTGCGCGGCCCATCGAATCGGTGCCGAGCCGGCTGGCCCAGCCCACCTTGAGGCCGAGCCGCGAGAGGCCGATGGCCACGTTGGTCTCGGCGCCCGCGGTGCGTTTGTGGAACGACTGCGCGTTCTCGATCGGACCGGGCCGGTCGGCCACGAGCAGCAGCATGGCTTCGCCGAACAGCGCGACATCGAAGGCGGTGGGTGGTGTCATGAATGCTCCAGGGCCCGTGCGGCACGGATGAAGGCGATCTGCGCGCGCGTGACGGCCTCGAGATCGTCGCCCACGAGCGGGTATTCGATGGCATGCGGCACGTCGGCCGGCAGCGCGCGCAGCACCGCGCGCCAGGGCGCGGCAGAGTCATCGAGCGGCACCGCGACCCACTTGTGGGCCAGGCGTTGCGCGCCCTTGCAATGCACGTAGCGCACGCGGTGGCCGAGCGCCTTCGCAGCCTGCAGCGGGCATTCGCCGAGCCAATGCCAGTTGCCCATGTCGAAGGTCATGCCGACCGAAAGGCCGGCGCGGTCGGCCGCATCGAAGAAGGCCTGCAGCGCAGCCAGGGTGCCGGCACGCGGTGTCTGGTCGTTCTCGATCAGCAGTTCGATGCCGGTGTCGGCGAGCAGCATCTCGACGTCGTGCAGCGACGCCTGCGACGACGCGGCGCGAAATCCGCCGATCGCCATCTTGAGCCGCTTCGCACCCAGCCGCGTCGTCGATGCAATGCCGCGCAGCAGCGCGTCGGCGTCGAGCGCACCGCTCTCGGCCCACAGGCCCTCGGGGCTCGAGAACACCGAGGCAAGCCCGCGCAGCGCGGGCAGTTCGGCTTCGGCGTCGCGCAGCATCTCGCCGCGCACCTCGACCGAATCCGCGCCCGCCGCGCGCGCCAGTTGCGAACACCAGAGCTGGCCGTGCCGGCCCACCTCGGCCGCCCCGAAGGACGAGAGGGAAATCAGGACCTCGAACGACATTCAGCTCTGTGCCTGGTGCGAACTGAGGATCTGGCCGAGAAACTGGCGCGTCTTCTCGTGCTGCGGATTGCCGAAGAACTGCTCGGGCGGCGCCTGCTCGACGATCCTGCCGTCGGCCATGAAGATCACGCGGTCGGCCACGCTGCGGGCGAAGCCCATTTCGTGGGTCACGCACAGCATGGTCATGCCGTCCTCGGCCAGGCCGATCATGGTGTCGAGCACCTCCTTGACCATCTCGGGATCGAGCGCCGAGGTGGGCTCGTCGAACAGCATGATCTTGGGCGTCATGCACAGCGCGCGCGCAATCGCCACGCGTTGCTGCTGGCCGCCCGACAGCTGGCTGGGGTACTTGCCCGCCTGCTCGGGAATGCGCACGCGCGTGAGGTACTTCATGGCGACCTCCTCGGCCTCGGGCTTCGACATGCCGCGCGAGCGCATCGGCGCGAGCGTGCAGTTCTCGAGGATCGTGAGGTGCGGGAACAGGTTGAACTGCTGGAACACCATGCCCACTTCGGCACGCACCGCGTCGACATTCTTGCCGCCCGCGGTCAGCTCGATGCCGTCGACCACGATGCGGCCCTTCTGCACCGTCTCGAGGCGGTTGATGCAGCGGATCAGCGTCGACTTGCCCGAACCCGAAGGCCCGCAGATCACGATGCGCTCGCCCTGGCGCACGTCGAGGTCGATGCCGGTCAGCACCTGGAAGTCGCCGTACCACTTGTTGACGGCTTCCATGCGGATGATGGGTTCGGTCATGGACTTTTCACTCCGTTTGTCGTGTCCGCTCCGGCGTTACTGCATCTTCGGAAGGTCGGCCTGCAGCCACTTCTGGTAGAGCTTGTTGAGCTCGCCGTTGGCGGTGTTCTTCTGCACGAATTCGTTGACCGCCTTGGTCAGCTCTTCCTGGCCCGGACGCATCGCGATGGCCATCGCCTGCTGCACCAGCGTGAACTTGTTCTCGTAGGTGCCGGCGGGCACGCGCTTGGCGATCTGCGCGGCCACGGTCACCGAGCAGCCGATGGCATCGACCTGGCCGGAGATCAGCGCCTGCATGGCCGAGGCGTCGTCGTCGAAGCGGCGGATCTCGGTGCCTTCGGGCGCGGCCTTGGTCACGGCCACGTCCTGCGTCGAGGCGCGCGCCACGCCCACGCGCAGGCCCTTCAGGTCGGCGGCCGACTTGATCGGGGTCTTGCTCGCGCCGTACAGCACGATCGTCGCGGCCGCATAGGGCTGCGAGAACTGCACCTGCTTGGCGCGTTCGGGCGTGACGGCGAGCGAGGCCACCAGCAGGTCGACCTTGTTGGTCAGCAGGAACGGAATGCGGTTCGGTCCGGTCACCGGCACGATGTTGGCCTTCACGCCCCAGTCCTTGGCGAGCAGCTTCGCCACGTCGGCGTCGTAGCCGTCGGGCTGGTTCTGCAGGTTGGTGGTGCCGTAGGGCGGAAAGTCGACCAGCATGCCGATGGTGATCTCGCCCTTCTTCTTGATGTCGGCCACGGTCTGTGCCGAGGCGAAGGGGGCGAACACGGTGAGTGCGGCGCCGAGGCCGAGGGCTGCGAGCGCGATGCGGCGCGTGGGGGTACGGGTCATGGAATGTGTCTCCTTAGAAAGTAGGGAACTGACGAAAACGAAAAACCTGGAAGAAGCTTGCGAGCGGTCAGCGCGCCAATGCACGTGCGCGCTTGCGCTCCATGCGGCCCGCCAGCAGCGACAGCGGCCAGCAGATCGCGAAGTAGATGCAGGCCACCACCGAGAACACGATCAGCGGCTGGAAGGTCGCGTTGTTGACGATCTGCCCGGCCCGCGTGACCTCGACGAAGCCGATGATGGCCGCGAGCGACGTGCCCTTGATGATCTGCACCAGGTAGCCCACCGTGGGCGCGAGCGCGATCTTGAAGGCCTGCGGCAGCACCACGTCGCGCATGCGGTCGCGGTACCGGAGGCTCAACGCCTCGGCGGCCTCCCACTGGCCGCGCGGAACGGCTTCGATGCAGCCGCGCCAGATCTCGCCGAGGAATGCCGCGCTATTGAGGATGAGCGCCAGCCCGGCGGCGACCCACGGGTTGATGTCGAGGCCGAGCACCGGCGCGCCGAAGAACACCAGGAACAGCTGCAGCAGCAGTGGCGTGCCCTGGAAGATCTGGATGAAGGTGGTCGAAATGCCGCGCGCCCAGCGCGAGCCGGAGGTGCGCGCCAGCGCGATCGCCAGCCCCAGGATCGCGCCGCCCACGAACGCGATCGCCGAGAGCGCCAGCGTCCACTTGGCCGCTTCGAGGATGAACAGAAATTCGGGAAAGCCGAAGGTACGCATGTTGACTTCTTCCTGTCGTGCTATCTATCGGCGGTCGGGATAGTTGAGCGTGCGCTTGTAGATCAGCTTGAAAAGCGCGGAGAACGCCATTGCCAGCGCGAGGTAGATGCCCGCCACGACGATGTAGATCTCGAAGCTGCGGAAGGTCTGCGACTGCAGGTTGGCGGCCACCGAGGTCAGGTCGTCGGCCGAGATCACCGACACCACGGCCGAGCTCAGCATCAGCAGGATGAACTGGCTCGTCAGCGCCGGATAGATCGCCTTCAGCGCGGGCTTGATGATCACGAAGCGGAAGATCTCCCACGGCTTGAGGTTCAGCGCCCTGCCGGCCTCGATCTGCCCCTTGGGGATCGACTCGATGCCCGCGCGGATGATCTCGGTCGCATAGGCGCCGAGGTTCACCACCATCGCCACCAGCGCGGCCGTTTGCGGCGACCAGCGCAGGCCGATGGCGGGCAGCGCAAAGAAGAAGAAGAACAGCTGCACGAGGAACGGCGTGTTGCGGATCACCTCGATGTAGGCATTGATGATGAAGCGCAGCCAGCCCGGCCCCGAGGTCTTGCCCCAGGCGCAGAAGATGGCCACCACCAGGCCCAGCAGCGTGGCCGAGAGCGAGAGCTGGATGGTGATCCAGGTGCCCTTGAGCAGCAACGGCCAGGCGGCGAAGACGGCGTCGAATTGGAACTGGTAATTCATGTCGGCGGCGGTGCACGGGAAAACGTGCGGTGCCTCGAAAGCAATGCTGGCAGCTTATCTGAAACCGGTTTCAGGTCATGTAAGGGATTTCCCGTACATCACGTCCGGTGCGCAGTCCACGTGGGCTTTTTTCACGTTGCGCCCCGCAGCCGCGCGCCTGTCGTATGCTCTGCTCCGGCGATTGCACACAGTTTGTAGACAAAACATATGAAATCCACGGTCGCAACCAAGCCCACGGCAAAAGTGCCGGCGAAGAAGCCCGGCGCACCCAGGAAGACGGCGCCGCGTGGACGTGCTGCCGCACCGCGCACCGCGCCGACCGACGAAGCCACCCACCTCGGGGCCGGCACGGATTCGCCGAAGAACCTCACCGACCGCGCCTACGAGGTGGTTCGCCGCCTGATTCTGCAGCGCGAACTCACGGGCGGGGAAGTGCTGGTCGAAGGCCGGCTCGCCGAGCGCCTGCAGATGTCGCGCACGCCGTTGCGCGAAGCGCTGCTGCGGCTCGAGGGCGAAGGCCTGCTGGTGCGCGCCAACGCACGCTCGTATGCGGTGCGCCGCATCACCGCCTCGCACTACTTCCAGTGCCTGCAGGTACGCGAACGCCTCGAGTCGCAGGCCGTGTCGCTGGCCTTGGGCCGCGTACCGGTGAAGGACATCGAGGCGCTGCGTTCAGCGATCGTGTCGCTCGAGGCAGGCCACCAGGGTTCGGGCCACTGGCAGGCCGACGACCAGATCCACGGGCTCTTCGCGCGGGCCTCGGGCAACGAGATGCTCGCGGAGACCATCGCCCACCTGCGCGTGCTGTGCCGGCTGTTCGAGGTGGTCGATCCCTTCAACCGCATCGAGGAAGACCGCGTGGAGCATCTCGCGATCCTCGATGCCTACGTGGCGGGCGACCCGAAAACGGCCGAGGACGCGGTGGTGGCGCACCTGCGCAACCTCGCGCGCTACACGCTGTCGCGGCTCAGCAATGGGCTCGTGATCTGAGGAAGCCGTGAACGCGGAGCGGCCGCGCGGCCGCCCCGCCCGGCAACTCAGTGCCGCAGGATCTTGCCCACGAACTCGCGCGTGCGCGCCTCGCGCGGGTCGTCGAAGATCTGCTGCGGCGTTCCGGCCTCGACGACATGGCCGCCGTCCATGAACACCACCTTGCTCGACACCTCGCGCACGAAACCCATTTCGTGCGAGACGATGAACATGGTCATGCCTTCGGCCGCGAGCATGCGCACGGTGTCGAGCACCTCGTTGACGAGCTCGGGGTCGAGCGCGGCGGTCACCTCGTCGAGCAGCACGATGTCCGGCTGCAGCGCGAGCGCGCGTGCGATCGCCACGCGCTGCTGCTGGCCGCCCGAGAGCTGGTCGGGGTACGACTTGAGCTTCTCGCCGAGGCCGACCTTCTCGAGCAGGCGGATGGCGTAGTCCTCGACCTGCTTGCGCGGCCGGCCCTTCACCTTCACCGGGGCCACGGTCACGTTGTCGAGCACGGTCATGTTCTGGAACAGGTTGTACTGCTGGAACACGATGGCCATGCGCGCGCGGATGCGCTTGAGCTGGGCCCGGTCGCGATGGTCGAGCACCTCGCCGTCGATGCGCACCCTGCCGCCGATCGGCGGCAGCAGGCCCACCAGCACCCGCAGCAAGGTGCTCTTGCCCGAACCCGAGGGGCCGATGAGGCTGACGATCTCGCCTTTCTCGACGCTGAGGTTCACGCTTTCGAGCACCGTGTGGGCGCCGTAGTTGGCCTTCAGGTCAACGATTTCGAGCAGGGGCAAGTTTTCTCTCCAAGTAGAGGCCGAACCGCGAGAGCGGATAGGACAGCATGAAATAAAGGACGAGGACCGTGCCGTAGACGAGCGCGGCCGAGAAGCCCTTGTTGTTCATCGTCTTGCCGGCAAAGGCCAGCTCCACCACGCCGATCTGCGACGCGAGCGCGGTGTCCTTGATGAACAGCACGAAGAAGCCGAACACCGGCGGCAGGATGATCTTCCAGGCCTGCGGCACGATCACCAGGCGCAGCGTCTGCAGGTAGCCGAAGTTCATCGTGACGGCCGCATCCCACTGGTTCTGGTGCACCGACTCGAGGCCGCTGCGCACGATCTCCGCGATGTAGGCGGTGGCAATCAGGCACACGCTGATCAGCGCCACCGAGAACATCGAGAGGTCGGCATTCAGCGCCTGGAAGATGAAGAACACCAGCATCAGCGTGACCAGGAACGGGATGCGCCGGAACAGCTCGATGAAGAGCTGCGCCGCGAGCCGCAGCGGCCAGAGGGCGCGCAGCGTGCTCAACCGCACCGCCGCCAGGCCAAAGCCCAGCGTGAAGCCGGCCACGCAGCCGATGGCCGAGAGCGCGAAGGTCGCGCCCAGTGCCTTCGCGAAGAACAGCAGGTTGTAGTAGCTGAAGAAGCGCGGCAGCTCCTCGACGATCTGGCCCCACATCAGAACCACCTCATCTTGGCGCGGAACACGCGGCGTCCGACGAAGGCGAGCGACAGCGTGGCGATCAGCGTGATCACGATGTAGAGACCCGCGGCCACGGTGAACACCTCGATCGAGCGGAAGGTTTCGGCATTGATGTTGTAGGCACGCCCGGTGAGCTCCTCGACGCCGAACACCGCGGCCATCGAGGTGCCGAGCGTCATCAGGATGTACTGGTTGGACAGCGGCGGAAAGAGCACGCGCACGATGTGCGGAAGGATCACGTAGCGAATGGTCTGCATGCGCGAGAAGCCCAGCGTTTCGGCGGCCTCGAGTTCGGGCAGGCGCACCGATTCGAAGCCCGCACGCTGTATTTCGGTGAGGTATGCACCCGCATTGAGCGTCATGCCGATCAACACCGCCTGGTACGGCGACAGCAGGATGCCCGCATCGGGCAGCGCGAAGAAGATGAAGAAGATCTGGATAAGCTGCGGCGTGTTGGTGAAGAACACCACGTAGGCGCCGACGATGCGCCGGGCCCAGCCGGGCCCGTAGGCACGCACCGATGCGCCGCCCAGGCCGATCAGCATGCCAAAGGCGAACGCGAGGAACGCGATCTGCAGGCTCAGCCAGGCGCCGCCCGCCAGGTAGGGCAGGCGCTCCAGGATCGGCGTGAAGTCGAACTGCATGCCTTACTTGTAGGTCGGCGCGGTGCGCGGGTCGTGCAGCATCGGGCCGCCGAACCACTTCTTCCAGCGCTCGTCCACGTAGCCGTTGCGGTGCAGCTCCTTGATGGCACCGTTGAGCTTCTCGCGCAGTGCGTCGTTGCCCTTGCGAACGCCCATGGCGCAGAAGTAGACCTCGATCGGCGCATCCACGATGCGCCAGTCGATCTTGTGCCTGGCCGTGTGCTCGGTCATGAAGTCCATCACGTCGATCATCGCGTCGGCGCGGCCCTGCGCAATGGCACGCACCGCGTCGGGATAGTTGTCGAGCAGCAGCAGCTGCGCCTTGGGCAGCTTCTCCTGCACCAGCTTCACCGGCGTGGCGCCGCGCACCTCGACCAGCTTGACCGAGGGATCGTTGAGCTCCATCCAGTCCTTGTAGGGCTTGGACTTGGTCGTCAGCACGCCCAGCACCTCGGTGTGCAGCGGCACGGTGAAGTCGATCACCTTCTGGCGCTCCGCGGTGATGGTCATCGCGCCGAGCACGGCGTCGATCTTGCCGCTGCTCACGAAGGGAATGCGGTCGGGCGAGCCGACCTGGACGATCTCGGTCTTGACGCCGAGCAGTTCGCCGAGCTTGCGCGCGACATCCACGTCGAAGCCGTCGATCTCGTTCTTGTCGTTGAAGATGCCCAGCGGCGGCAGCGTCGGGTTGACGCCGATGACCAGCTTCTTGCTCGCCAGGATCTCGTCGAGCGTGCGCGCGGCCGCAGAAGCCGGCAGGCCCAGCAGCGTCGAGCCGAGGGCGAGCGAGCCGGCCATGAGAAGGCCGCGGCGCACGGCGTTCGTTGTTTGCTTCATCAAAAAAACTCCTGAAGGTTGCATGGAACCCGGTCGCGGATGCGGGCCGGGCACGAGGAAAGCGAACGCAAGACCGATGCCAGAACGCAGAATGTCTTCAAACTATATGACAACAATATATGCAATGTATACAATGAAAACCCTGAGGTCCAGTTCGCATGCGCGCAGCAGGCGCGGCAGTCCGGCAGATCACTGTTTTTTTCTCCCAGATCCTTTACTTCCATGAGCGATCCTTCCTGTTCTTCGAATGCAAGGCCGCTGCGCAGCGACCGCGCGGTGCGGCGCGGGCCCGCGGTGCGCTTTTCAGCCGACGGCGGAACGGTCGAAGCCTTCGAGGGCGAGAGCGTGGCCGCGGCGCTGCTTGCGTCGGGCCGTCGCGAACTCCGGCGCAGCCCGCGTGCGGACGCGCCGCGCGGCATGTTCTGTCTCATGGGCTCGTGCCAGGAATGCCTGGTCTGGGTCGGCACGCGCAAGCTGCCGTCCTGCCAGGTGCCGGTGGTCGAGGGGCTGGTGGTGGAATCGCTCGCGTTCCGGGAGCGTGGCCTTGGCGAATGACAACGCCCCGTCGACGGTGGACCTGCTGGTCCTGGGCGCTGGCCCGGCCGGTGCGCGCGCAGCGCTGCGCGCACAGGCCTGCGGCCTTCGCGTGCTGCTGGTCGACGAAAACCCCGATGCCGGTGGCCAGGTCTGGCGGCCGCTGCCCGCCGGGTTCTCGCGCGTACCGGGCGCCGCGCCCACGCCCGAAGCCCGCGACGGCGACGCGCTGCGCGCAGAACTGCGCCGCGCGAATGTGCCGTGCCTGTTCGGCCACAAGGCATGGAACATCGGCACGACCCTTCGCACCGACCTCGTCGGCCCCGGGGGCGTGCTGAGCATCCAGCCGCGCGCGCTGCTCGCGGCCACCGGCACCACCGAGCGCGTGGTGCCCTTCCCCGGCTGGACACTGCCCGGGGTGATCGGCCTGGCCGCCGCCACGATCCTGCTGAAGTCGCAGCACATGCTGCCCGGGCGGCGCACGCTGGTGGCCGGCAGCGGCCCGCTGCTGCTCGCGGTGGCCGCGGGCATCCTCAAGGCGGGCGGCGAAGTGGCCGCGGTGGTCGACCTGGCAGGGCGCGGCGAATGGCTGCGCGCCCTGCCCTCGCTGTACGGCCGGCCCGACCTGCTCTGGCAAGGCACGAAATGGCAGCTGCAGCTGCGCGCCGCGGGCGTGCCCCTGCTCTACCGCCACGGCATCGAAGCCGTCGAGGTCGCTGACGCAACGCAAGGCATGTTCAGGGTGCGCACCACCGCCGTCGACGCCAGCGGACGCCGCGCCGCGGGTGCCGCAGCCGGCCCCGCCTTCGAGGCCGACGCGGTGGCCGTGGGCCACGGCCTCGTGCCCGGCACCGACATCACGCGGCTGCTGCGCGCACGCCATCGGCATGCGGCGGAACGCGGCGGCTGGATCGCCGAGACCGACGCGGCCGGCCGCACCTCGGTGCCGGGCCTGTACGTGGCCGGCGACGGCGCGGGCATCTCGGGGGCTGCGGCCGCGGGCTTCCACGGCGAACTCGCGGCACTGGCCTGTGCGCAGGACCTCGGCCTGATCGACGCGCAAGCCTGCGCGGCGGCCAGCGGCACCTTGCAGGCGCAATGGCGCGGCCCCGCGCGCTTCGGCCAGGCGATGGCAAGGCTGATGGCGCTGCGCGAGGGCGCGGTCGCCGACATCGCCCCCGACACGGTGGTCTGCCGCTGCGAAGACGTGACGCGCGCCGAGATCGATGCCGCGGCGCGCGACGGCGCACGCGACATGAACCAGCTCAAGGCCTGGACCCGCTGCGGCATGGGCCCGTGCCAGGGCCGCACCTGCGGCGACGTTGCGGGCCAGCTGCTGTCGGCCCACGTCGGCAGCCGCGAGGCCGCGGGCTGCTTCACCGCGCGGGCGCCCCTGCGGCCGGTGTCGCTGGCCGAGGTGGCGGGCGACTACACCTACGCCGACATCCCGATCCCGAAGGCGGCACCGCTATGACCCCGGCCGGCTCCAACAGGCGCTACGACGCCGTTGTGATCGGCGGCGGCGTCATGGGCTGCGCCACCGCGCTGCACCTGGCCGCGGGCGGCATGCGCTGCGCCATCGTCGACCGCGGCGGGCTGTGCCGCGAGGCGTCGGGCGTGAATGCCGGCACGCTCACGCTGCACATGACCCGCGCGGCCCTCGTTCCCTACGCCATGCGCGCCTGGCAGATGTGGATGGACGCCGAGAAATGGCTCGGCATGGGCGTGCTCGCGACCCACGTGCCGGGCCTCACGCTCGCCTTCACGGAAGGGGAATGCGAACTCGTCGAGGCCCGCGCCAAGGCCCGCCGCGCCTACGGCGCCCCCATCGAGGTCATCGGCCCCGAGCGTGCGCGCGAGATCGAACCCGGCCTCCACCCCGGCCTGCTGAAGGCGGGCTACTGCGAGATCGACGGTTTCGCGAGTGCCTACCTGACCGGCCGCGCCTTTCGCCATGCGCTGAAGAACGCTGGCGTCGACGTGCTGGAGCATGCGCCCGTCGAAGGCATCGACAGCGGCGATGCGGGCCACGCGGTGCGCTTCGCAGAAGGCGGCCGTGCGCCGCTGACAGCGCGCCGCGTCGTGCTGGCCGGCGGCGTCTGGATCGAGCCGATGCTCGCCTGGCTCGGGGTGCACATTCCGATCAAGGTGCTGGTCAACCAGCTCATCGTCACCGAGCGCATCCGGCCGGTGATGGGCACCGTGCTCAGCGTGGCGAACGGCCTGCTCTCGCTCAAGCAGTTCGCGAACGGCACGGTGCTGATCGGCGGCGGCTGGCAGGGCATCGGCGACCGCGAGCGCGGCGGCGTCGAGGCCCGGCCCGAGAACCTCGTGGGCAACATGCGACTGGCCGCTTATGCCGTGCCCGCACTGGCCGAGGCCCGCATCGCGCGCATCTGGCTCGGCCTCGAGGCCGAGACGGCCGACGCGATGCCCATCATCGGCGAGGTGCCGGGCGTGCCCGACGCGTACGTGGTGGGCAGCGCCCACTCGGGCTACACCAGCGGCCCGTTCATGGGCCGGATCCTCGCGCAGCACATGCTCGGACAGCAGCCCGACCTTCCGCTTTTCGATCCCGCTCGCCTGCTGGGCATGCCCATGCCCGGCGCCTGAACTTCTTCACTTCCATTTTTCATGATCGCCCAACGACCCGACGCCTTCCACGGCATCTACGCCGCCACCGTGTGCCCCCTGCTCGGCGATGGCCGCATCGACGAGCCCACGCTTGCGCGCCACCTGGAGGCGAACGCCAGCGTCGCCGGCATGAAAGGCCTGCTCATCAACGGACACGCCGGCGAGAACTTCATGCTGTCGCGCGAAGAGAAGCGGCGCGTCACCGAGATCGCCTTCGAGGTCTGCGGCCATGAGTCGGTGCTGGTCTGCGGCATCAACGCCGAAGACAGCCTCGAGGCCCAGCGCCATGTGGACGACGCCAAGGCGGCGGGCGCCGACGCGGTGCTCGTCTTTCCGCCGTTCTCGTGGGCGCTCTCGCAAGACGCCGACATGGCGCTCGCGCACCACACGATCGCCAACGCCCGGGCGCAGATGCCGCTCATGCTCTACCAGGCCGGGGTCAATGCGGGCACCATGGCCTACACGCCCGAGGTGCTGGCCGGGCTCGCCCAGCTGCCGCACGTGGTCGGCGTCAAGGAAGGCAGCTGGGAAGCCGCCGCCTACGAAGGCAACCGTCGCCTCGTGCAGCGCCTGGCCCCCCACGTGGCGATGATGGCCTCGGGCGACGAGCACCTGCTGACCTGCTTTGCCGTCGGCTCCGAAGGCAGCCTCGTGAGCCTGGCTGCCGTGGTGCCGGAGCTCGTGATCGCGCTCGACGCCGCCGTGCGCGCGGGCAACCTGGCGCAGGCGCGTGAACTGAACGAGCGCGTCTATCCGCTGGCCAAGGCCATCTACGGCACCGCGCCCGGCGGCCATGCGAACGCGCGGCTCAAGACCTGCCTGAAGCTGCTCGGGCGCATACCGCGCGACACGATGCGCCCCCCGATGGGGCCGCTCGCCGCCAGCGAGGTCGCCATGCTCGAACGCGCGCTCGCCGACGCCGGCGTGAGCGCCTGAAGCCGCCTCCCAACGCCAGCAAGAAAAGGAAGCAACCGCCATGAACCGAACGCTCATCCGCAACGGCCGCATCGTCACGGCCGTGGACGACTACACCGCCGACCTGCTGGTGGTCGACGGCCGCATCGCCGCCATCGGCCGCCCGCTCGACGTCGGGCCGGACGTGCAGGTCATCGACGCCACCGGCCTCATGGTGCTGCCGGGCGGCGTCGACTGCCACACGCACATGGACAACACCTTCGGCGATTCGACCACCTGCGACAGCTTCGAATCGGGCACGCGCTCGGCGGCCTTCGGTGGCACGACCACCATCGTCGACTTCGCGTTCCAGCGCCAGGGCGTGGGCGTGCTGGAGGCCATCGAGCGCGCACGCGCCAAGGGCGAGGCCGGCGCCTGCATCGACTACGGCTTCCACGTGATCGTGACCGGCGTGGACGCGCAGGCGCTGGCCGACATGCAGCAGGCCATCCGCCATGAGGGCGTCTCGAGCTTCAAGATGTTCATGGCCTATCCGGGCTCCGTCATGGTGGACGACGCGGCCATCTTCCAGGCCATGCGAATGGTCGGCCAGCACGGCGGCATGATCGCGCTGCATGCCGAGAACGGCACGATCATCGAGCTGCTGATCCAGGAAGCGCTGGCCCAGGGCCATACCGCTCCCAAGTACCACGCGCTCACGCGCCCGGCCATCATGGAGGGCGAGGCCACGCACCGCGGCATCAAGCTGGCGGAACTGGCGGACGCGCCGGTGTACTTCGTGCACCTGTCGGCCAAGGAAGCGCTCAAGCACGTGATCGAGGCGCGCGACATGGGCGTGCCGGTGTTCGCGGAGACCTGCCCGCACTACCTGTTCTTCGACGACAGCGCCTACGACAGCGAAGACTTCGACCTCGCGCGCTACGTGATGAGCCCGCCGCTGCGCTCGAAGGAATCGCAGAACGCGCTGTGGACGGCGCTGCGCACCGACGACCTGCAGCTGGTGTCGACCGACCATTGCCCCTTCTGCATGAAGGAAGGCCACCTGGGCCGCGTTAACCAGAAGCCCTATGGCCGCAATGATTTTTCGAAGATTCCGAACGGCGTGCCCGGCGTGGAGACGCGCATGGCGACGCTGTACGACGGCGGCGTTCGCACCGGCCGTATCTCGCTCAACCGCTTCGTCGAGCTGACCTCGACGGCGCCTTCCAAGCTGTTCGGCCTGTTTCCGCAGAAGGGCACCATCGCGGTCGGCAGCGACGCCGACCTGGTGCTTTTCGATCCCGACGGGAGCCACGTGATCACGGCCGAGACGCAGCACGGCAATTGCGACTTCACGCTGTTCGAGGGCCGCCAGGTGGCCGGCAAGGTGCAGAAGGTGCTGCTGCGCGGCGAGCTCATCGTCGATGGCGACCAGTGGCTGGGCGGCCCCGGCCGCGGCGCCTACGTGGCGCGCGGCGAATCGGGCGGCTGGTAGGCATCAGCAGCCGCCCATGCCGACCTACGACTATCGCTGCGAGGGCTGCGGCGGCTTCTCGGCCCGGCAGCCGCTCGCGCTGTTCGACCGGCCGGTGCCCTGCCCCACCTGCGGTGCGCTGTCGGCGCGCGCGCTCAGCGCCCCGGCGGCATGGGCGGTGCCGCGCCGAGGCAACGCGAGCGCGGCGGCATCGCCCGGCACGCAGGGGGCCGAGGGCTATCGACGGCTACGACATGGCGGCGGCTGCGCCTGCTGTCCTCCCTGAGGACGGGTCGAGCAGGCCGAGGCGCGCTCAGAACCCGATGTCTGCGCTGTCCACCGCGCGGATCGGCACCTCGAAACTTCGGATCTCCGACAGCGTGGCATTGTGGTGCGCACGGATGAAGGCGCCCGTGGCGTGCGCCTTGTCGTGCGCGGTGTGCGCATCGGCCGCAAGCACCACTTCGTAGCCCAGCGCGGCGGCGCGCCGGGTGGTGGTGTCGACGCAGAACTCCGACGAATAGCCGCAGATCGCCAGGCGGCGCACGCTCTGCTCCGTGAGCCACGCTTCGAGCGGCGTGCGCAGGAACGCATCGGGCGTGGTCTTGCGGATCTTCGTGTCGGCGGCATCGACTTCGAGCCCGCTCGCGAGCTGCCAACGCTCGGAATCGAATTCGAGGTCGACCGCGTTTTCGTGCTGCACGAAAGCCACCGGCACGCCCGCGGCGCGCGCGCGTGCGGTGAGCGCATTGATGCGTTCGACCACGGCTTCGGCCTCGTGGGGGCGCGGGGGATCGTCGAAAAGGCCACGCTGCATGTCGATGACGAGAACGGCAGTTTTCATGGATCGATGGGATGGTGAAAAACGAAGGGGAAGGTCGGGCCGGTGCAAGTATGGCGCCGCCCGCTCAATCCCAGGCGCTCACCTCGAGCCGCACCTTGCCGCTGATGCCAGGCGCTGCGGCGGCCGCGCCAAGGCTCGAGAGCGGCACGGTGAACTGCTGCCGACCGCCGGCGAGCTGCGTCGCGCTCATCGGCAACGACGCCTTGCCGGCGGTATCGGTCTGCCAGCCGTAGCGCACGCTCCAGTTCTGCGCCGCGTCGTCGGCCAGCGGCGGTTCGATCTCGACGACCAGCGTGTCGCGAAAGAGCGAGCTGCCCTCGTAGTGGCCGTCGAGCCAGAACTTGCGGTCGACCTGGTAGTCGGGCACCCGCACGCCGAGCGTCATCGCATAGGCCAGCGTGGGCCGGTCCTGCTTCACGCGCGCCCGGTTCGCGAGGAACACGGTCGACAGGTAGATCGAGCGGCGTTCCGGCTTTGCGGGATCGGTCAGTTCCTTGTGCGTGCGGCAGGCGGGCGAGTCCTCCTCGGCCACGCGGCGGCTCAGGTACCAGCGCTTGCCGCGCGGCGCCGCGAGCAGCTCGACCTGGTAGAGCGCGTCGATGTCGGCGTCCTTTGGCAGGTCGGGCGGCAGCGTCACGCCGTCGACCTCGAACCACAAGTCGACGCGCACGTCGCCGAACAGGAAGCGCACGAGGTTCTGGTAGGCCTCCTCGGAGTTGACGATGCCGAAATAGCCCGAGTGCGACCTGAACGCATAGGCGGTGGCCACGGGCCGGCTGCGCCGGTCCTCGTCGATGGACCAGAGCGAGGCATTCTCGAGGCGCACCAGCCCGTCGCTGCCATGGCCCGCGAACATGCGCGAGAGCCCCTTCGCCGCCTCGTAGTCGCCGCGGTTCGAGCCCACCATGCAGAAGAAGCGGTCGCCCGGGAACGCCGCCGCGGGCAGGTAGTCCATGCGGCCGTCGACCGGCGCGGTGGCCAGGAAGTCGGCCATGCGCTCGCGGTTGAAGGTGTTCATCTCGGCCGCGCTCAGCCACGACGGCACGTTGATGCCGCCGATGTCGATGCCGTTGTGCGGCGTGGCATAGGTGAACACCTTGTCGACGCAGGCGCGCGCCTCGGCCTCGCCGAGCGCGGGGTTCTGCAGGAACGCACGCACCACGAGCCCGCCCATCGAGTGCGCGACCAAGTAGCAGCGGAAGTCCTCGCGCGAGAACGCCGCGCCCTCGCGCCGCGCCACCAGCTCGCGCACGCGCAGGATCAGCCGGCCCAGGCCCTGCGCGTGGGCCTTGATGTCGCGCGCATCGCCATCGCCGAGCAGCGCCGAGCCGCTGTCGTAGTAGCGGTAGATGACGATCGAGGCCGCGGGAATGCCGTCCACGTCCTTGCCGTTCTCGTCGGGCGAGGGCTTCCAGTCGTTGTCGAGGATGTCGAGCCCGTTCTGGTACACGCTCTGGTACTGGAAGTCGGCCAGCAGCCGCACCACCGGCGACTCGAAGACGAACTTCTGCGCGGGTGCGTCCTTCTTGACAGTGGCGCGGTACACGGTGGAGCCCACGTTGAAACCGCAGAAAGGATCGGCCGCGGTGTCGTCGCGCTCGGCCTCGGTCATGGCATAGCCGCGCACGTAGATGATGGGATGGCGCTTGTTGTCGTTGCTGCTCATCGTTCGTCTCCAGGGAGCGCACAAGCCCGCAGTGTGCGGCGGCAAGGCGGCGTCGGCCATAGAACGCATGGCCTACGACGCCCGTCGTCCCCCGGCCGCCCCTTCGTCCGAATCCCCCCGCGCCTCGAATGTTTCTGCGCCTGAAACCATCGGCGCCCGACAAGTCGCTAGCCTCGCGCTCCAGCACTTACACACAGACACGAGGTTTTTCGATGCCCGACCATCCCGATCCGCAGCCAGGCTCCTACCTGCCACGCCTGCTGCGCTGCGGCAGCGCGTTCGCGGCCGCGGGCTGCTGCGCCCTCTTTGCGGGCTGCAGCGCCGCGGGCGGCGGCGAGACCCGCTACGAGAGTTCGCCGCAGTTCAAGGACGGCGTGTTCCGCAACATGGCAAATCCCGAGGCGCTGCCCTCGGCGAGCGCATGGCGCATCTGGTCGCGCTTCATCGTCGCCAAGAAGGTCGACACCGTGCCGGTCGACCCGATCCCCGTGCAGGCGCTGGCCCGCGCCGACCTGGAGGCGCTCGACGCCAACACCAGCCATGTGGTGCGGCTCGGCCATTCGTCGCACCTGCTCAAGCTGCAGGGCAAATACTGGCTGATCGACCCGATATTCGGCGAGCGCGCATCGCCGTTCACCTGGGCCGGCCCGCGGCGCTTCCACAAGCCGCCGATCACGCTCGAGGAGTTGCCGCCGATCGAGGCCGTGGTCCTCTCGCACGACCACTACGACCATCTCGACGTGCCGACGATCGAATACCTCGCAGCCCGCGTGCAGCACTACTTCGTGCCGCTGGGCGTGCGTGCGCGGCTCGTCGACATGGGCGTTCCCGCCGAGCGCGTGACGGAACTCGACTGGTGGCAGGGCGCCGAACATGCCGGCGTGAAGCTCACGGCCACACCCGCGCAGCATTTCTCGGGCCGCACGCTGGCCGACCGCGACCGCACGCTGTGGGCCTCGTGGGTGCTGCAAAGCGGCGCGCAGCGCATCTTCTACAGCGGCGACTCGGGCTACTTCCCGGGCTTTCGGCAGATCGGCGAACGCTTCGGCGGCTTCGACCTGGCCCTGATGGAGAACGGCGCCTACGACAGCTACTGGCCCGGCGTGCACATGACGCCCGAGCAGAGCATCAAGGCCTTCGAGGACCTGCGCGGCAAGGTGCTCTATTCGGTGCACAACAGCACCTTCGACCTGGCCTTCCACGGCTGGCGCGACCCGCTCGAGCGCATCGCCGATCTCGCGGCAGAAAAGAAGATCGAGCTCGCGACCCCGGTGATCGGCGAAGTGCTCACCGTCGGCAAGGCGCGCACCAACACGCGGTGGTGGGCGGGGCTGCGCTAGCTGGATAGCGCCGTCTTGCGGCACGGGCATGACAGCCCTGGCCCACGCCCGGACAACTTTGGTTTGCAACCTGACTGTCTTGTTGGCGACCCACACTCCATGACTGTCTCGGGGCGATGAAAAGCCCGAGGCACCCGATGCCCGCTTCGTCGTCGATCGACCGAGCGGCGATTCCCCATCATGGAGTGATACGAATGAAGAAATCCCTGGTCGTCCTGGCCGCGCTCGCCGCGTGCGGCGCAGCGTCGGCGCAGTCCACCGTGACGCTGTTCGGCGTCGTCGATGCCGCCGTGCGCAATGTCTCGAACAAGAGCGAGTCCGCCACCGTCTTCGGCCCGTCCTTCTCGGCCAAGGCCAGCCGCACCGAACTGGCCAACTCGGGCCTCAGCTCCAGCCGCCTCGGCTTCCGCGGCGTCGAAGACCTCGGCGGCGGCCTCGCAGCCGGCTTCTGGCTCGAGGCGCCGATCACCAACGACGACGGCGCCACCGGCGTCTCGTCGTTCACGCGCCGCTCCACCGTGAGCCTGTCGGGCGCCTTCGGCGAATTCCGCATCGGCCGCGACAAGACCGCCACGGTGTACACCGAAGAGCAGTACGACCCGTTCGGCGACACCGGCATCGGCGGCTCGCTGATCATCGACGCCAACGAGACCGGCGTGAGCGGCACGGGCTTCGGCTCCAACAGCAGCTACAAGCGCAGCGGCAACATGGTGCAGTACTTCCTGCCCCCGAAGCTCGGCGGTGTGTACGGCAGCTTCGAGTACGCCCTGCACGAACGCACGCGCACCTCGCCCGACACCTTCCCCGGTGCCGACCGCTCGAACGCCGGACGCCACGTGGCCGGCCGCATCGGCTATGCCAACGGTCCGTTCGACATCTCGGCCAGCTACGCGCAGAACGACACCACGTTCACCACGGGCAGCGGCGCTGCCGCCGTGGCGCGCCCGGGCAAGATCAAGACCTTCAACATCGGCTCGACCTACGACTTCGGCGTGGCGAAGGTGTTCGGCATCGTCTCGCGCTCGAACGACGAACGCGATCCGCTCAGCATCTTCACGCAGACGCCCGACCTCGACCTGACGGGCTACCTGCTGGGCGTGTCCGTGCCGGTGGGCGCGGGCGTGATCCGCGCGTCGTACTCGCGTGTCAAGTACGACTTCAACCGCCAGGATCTGTTCGGCCTGACGACGGCCGATCCGAAGGCCGACAAGCTGGCGCTCGGCTACGTGCACAACCTGTCGAAGCGCACCGCGCTCTACGGAACGATCGCCCGCGTCTCGAACAAGAACGGCGCAAACCTCACGATCGGTGCCGGTCCGTCGTACCTGACCAGCGCCAACGCCGTGGCGCTGCGCCCCAAGACCTCGACCGGCTACGAGTTCGGCATTCGCCACACGTTCTGATCCTCGCAGCCGACAACGCTTTCTCCAAGGGTCCTTCCAACCGATCCTTTTCAGGCCCGCCTCGTGCGGGCCTTTTTTGTGGGCGAATGAAGCTCAGCGCTCGGGCTGGCGGAAATGCCTTTCGATGGCCTCGACGGTCTCGCGCAGCTTCGGGCGCACCTCCTGCATGAAGAATTCGGGCGCCATCGAGCGCGGGCCGGCCGCGCTCAGCACCATGAGCGGCATGCCCTTGCCCACGCGCAGCGGCGACGCGATGGCGTTCACCTCGCCGCGCCAGTCGCCGAAGGAACTGCAGCAGCCGTGCTGCTCGATGTCCTCGACCGACTGCCGGATGCCGCGCTCGATGCGTGGCCAGTTCGCCGCATCGAGCGTGCGGATGCGTTCCTCGAGACCGCGGCGGGCGGCCGGCTTGGCGCCCGCGAGGTAGGCGCGCCCCATCGCGGTGGTGGCGAGCGGAATGCGCGAGCCGATGTTCAGGCGGATGGTGACGATCGAATCGCTGCGGCAGGTCTCCACGTAGAGCATCGACATGCCGTCGCGCATGCCGAGCGACACCAGGCAGCCCGTGTCGTTGGCGAGCTGCTGCATCAGCGGCCGGCTCACTTCCTTGGCGTCGAGCCGCGACAGCGTGGTGCCGCCGAGCCGCAGCGTCGCCATGCCGAGCCGGTAGCGGCCCGCTTCCGGCACATGGTGCAGGAAGCCGAGCTTGGTCAAGGTGTAGGTCAGCCGCGTGACCGTGGACTTCGGCAGTGCGCAGCGCTCGGACAGCTCCTGGTTGCCCAGGCGCTCTTCGCCCGACGCGAAGCACTGCAGCACTTGCAGCCCGCGCGCGAGCGCCGTCACGAAGTGCCGGTCCTCCTTGGCATGCGGCTTGTGCTCGACGTCCTGGTATTCGCCGAGCGCCCGCTTCGAATGGACTTCCGCGCGCTTCACACTGCTCGCTCCGCTCTCTCCACTGGTGCTCAGAGCAGCCGCGCAAGCCGCTTGGAGACGATGTCCTCGGCCTCGCGCATGATGCGCGACACGAGCTCGCCGACGGTCGGCACGTCGTGGATCAGGCCCGCGACCATGCCGCAGCTCCACGCGCCGGCTTCCATGTCGCCGTCCACCATCACCTTGGGATAGACGCCGCCGACGAATTCGCGGATGTCGTCGATGGTGGTTTGTGCGCCTTTTTCCTTCTCGATGGCCAGCAGCGCCTCGACGCCCGCGTTCTTGAGCACGCGCTCGGTGTTGCGCAGCGGCCGCATCACGAGCCGCGTGTCGAGCTCCGAGGCCGCGACGATCGCCGCCTTCACGTTGTCGTGCACCGGCGCCTCGCGCGTGGCGATGAAGCGCGTGCCCATGTTGATGCCCTCGGCGCCGAGCGCCAGCGCGGCCACCAGGCTGCGGCCGTCGGCCATGCCGCCCGATGCGACGAACGGAATGTCGAGCGCCTCGGCCGCGCGCGGCAGCAGGATGAAGTTGGGCACGTCGTCCTCGCCCGGATGGCCGCCGCACTCGAAGCCGTCGACGCTCACCGCATCGCACCCGATGGCCTGCGCCTTCAGCGAATGCCGCACCGACGTGCACTTGTGGATGACCTTGACGCCGGCCTGCTTGAGCTGCGGCATGTACTGCTCGGGGCTGCGGCCGGCGGTCTCGACGATGCGCACGCCGCCTTCGATGAGGGCCTGGATGTACTCCGGGTACGGCGGCGCGGCGAAGGTCGGCAGGAAGGTGAGATTCACGCCGAAGGGCTTGTCGGTCATCTCCTTGCAGCGCGCGATCTCGCGCGCGAGCAGCTCGGGCGTCTTCTGCGTGAGGCCGGTGATGATGCCGAGCCCGCCCGCATTCGAAACGGCCGAGGCGAGTTCGGCCAGGCCGACGAAATGCATGCCGCCCTGGATGATGGGATGCTCGATGCCGAAGAGTTGGGTGATTCTGGTCTTCATGGGAGGGTGGGTTCCTGGGATGTTGTCGATGCAAGGACGATCGCTTCCTCGACCTCGCGCAGCCGGTCCTTGCCGAAGAATATCTGGTCGTCGACGAAGAAGGTCGGCGAGCCGAACGCGCCGCGCTCGAAGGCCCGCTGCGTGTTCGCGAGCAGCGCCTGCTTCACTTCGGCCGCCTGCGTGGCGGCCAGCAGCTCCGCCGCCGGCAGGCCGGCTTCGGCCAGCGCAGCGGCCACCACCTGCGGGTCGGCCATGTCGAGGCTGCGCTCCCACATGCAGGCGAAGACGGCGTCGATGTAGCGCTCGAAGCAGCCGAGCCGCTGCGCCGCCACGGCGCCGCGCATGATGGTGAGCGTGTTCACCGGGAAGAAGGCATTGCGGCGGTAGGCGGTGATGCCGTGCTTCGCGACGAAGCGCTGGAGCTCCAGCGCGTCGTACGCGCGCTTGTTCGGAATGTCGGCGAAGGCTTCGGCCGGCGATCGGTTGTTGGTGAGCTTGAACAGCCCGCCCAGCAGGATCGGCTCGTACGCCACCGCGACGCCGGTGCGCGCCGCCATCGCGGGCAGCACCTTGTGGCACAGGTAGGCATTGGGGCTGCCGAAATCGAAGAGGAACTCGACCTTCACGGGGCGCATGCTCACCATGCCTCCATCCAGGGACGCAGCTCCGTCTCGTGCGTCCAGGCGTTGCGCGGCTGCTGGTGGATCTGCCAATAGGCCTCGCCGATGCTCTCGGGCGAGACGACGCCGCCCTGCTCGAGCAGCGCATAGCGCTCGGGAAAATTGGTGCGGATGAACTCGGTGTCGATGGCGCCGTCGATCACCGGATGCGCCACGTGGATGCCCTTGGGCCACAGCTCGCGCGCCATGCTCTGGGCCAGCGCGCGCAGCGCATGCTTGGCGCCCGCGAAGGCGGCAAAGCCCTCGCGCCCGCGCAGGCTCGCGGTCGCGCCGGTGAAGATGATCGTGCCGCGCTCGCGTTCGAGCATGCGCTTGGCCACCTCGCGGCCCATGAGGAAGCCGCCGAAGCAGGCCATCTCCCAGACCTTGAAGTACACGCGCGCCGTGGTCTCGGTGATGCCGAAGCGCACGTTGGCGCCGATGTTGAACACGGCCACCTCGATCGGCGCGATGTTCGCCTCGATGTTCTCGACGAGTGCCACCATCTCCTCTTCCTTGCGCGCATCGCTGCCGAAGCCATGGGCCTCGCCGCCCGCCGCGCGGATCTCGTCCACCAGCGGCTGCAGCTTGTCGGCGCTGCGCCGGGTGACGCAGGCGATGTAGCCCTCGCGGGCGAATCTGCGGGCGATCGCGCCGCCCGTGGCGTCTCCGGCGCCGATCACGAGGATGGCTTTCTTGTCGGTCATGCGGTTCTTTCGTCGGTCAAGTGCGCGCCGGGCTCGGCGTGCGGTTCGCCATTCTGGGATGCAGTCCGGCGCCGCGGTGTCCTCGATGCGATAGCTGAAACTGCATTGCAGAACTCACGGCGTACACCAGGCCGGCATTGCACGCACCTTTGCACTTGGGAAACTGACATTTTCAGGCGAAAGATTTTCCGCCGATGTTCTGCAATGCAGTCTTCAAGATGCGGCGCCGGGGCGCCCTGATGCCTAGACTCGCCTCCGACAACGCACTGGAGACCGACCGAACGATGACTGCCGAGACCTACCCGCCGCCGCGCCGGGTCCACGAACTGCTCGCCCCCTGGATCGCGCAACAGCCCGAGACCCTGGCGCTGCGCGATGCCTTCGTGTCGCTGAGCTATGGCGCGCTCGGCCGCGAGACCGCATCGATGGCCGCGCAGCTCGCCGCCGCCGGCGTGCGCGCCGGCGACCGCGTGCTGATCGTGGGCGAGAACAGTGCCGCGCTGTGCGTCGCGTTCCTCGCGCTCAGCCAACTCGACGCCTGGACCGTCGCAGTGAATGCGCGCCTCTCGCCGCGCGAGATCGATGCGTTCATCGCGCATTCGGGTGCCCGGCGCGTGCTGTACCTGTGCCATGTGTCACCCGAGGCGGGCGCGCATGCACGGCGGCACGGCGCCGAGACCTTCGCCAGCGCGCTCGGCGGCGAACTCGCGATCGGGCCGCTGGCCGAGGCAGCGACGCCCGAACCATGCGAAGCCGATCCACGCCGGCAGGTCGCAGCCATGGTCTATACCTCGGGCACCACGGGCGCCCCCAAGGCCGTGATGCTGACGCACGCCAACCTCGTCTTCGTCGCCACCGCCGCACGCGCGCTGCGCGCCATGGGCCCGGGCGACGTGCTCTACGGCGTGCTGCCGATGGCGCATGTGGTGGGGCTGTCGACGCAGTTCCTCGGTTCGATGAGCGCGGGCGCCACGCTGGTGCTCGAACCGCGTTTTTCCGCCGAAGGCACAGCCCGTGCGCTGCGCGAGGACGGCATCACGATCTTCACCGGCGTGCCCGCCCTCTTCGCACGGCTGCTCGAATGGTCGCGCCAGCACGGCGCAGCACTGCCGGCCCCGCGGCTGCGGCTCATCAGCGTGGCCGGCTCGCCGCTCACGCCGAGCCTCAAGGCCGAGGTGGAGCGCGCCTTCGGCCAGCCGCTGCACAACGGCTACGGACTGACCGAGACCGGCCCGACCGTCGCGCAGACGCGGCTCGCATCGCCCCGCGGCGACTGCGCGGTCGGGCCGCCGATCCCGCGGGTCGAGGTGCGCATCCGCACGGCCGACGGCCGCGACGCGCAGGCTGGCGAGGCAGGCGCGCTCTGGGTGCGCGGCCCCGGCGTGATGAAGGGCTACTACCGCAGCCCCGAACTCACGGCGGCGGCCATCGACGGCGCCGGCTGGTTCGACACCGGCGACCTCGCGCGCCAGGAGGCCGACGGCGCGCTGGTCATCTGTGGGCGCACCAAGGAGCTCATCATCCGTTCGGGCTTCAACGTCTATCCGCTCGAGGTCGAGCAGGTGCTCAATACCTACCCCGGCGTCGTGCAGTCGGCGGTGGTCGGGCGCGAGGCCGGCGACAACGAGGAGATCGTCGCGTTCCTCGAAGCCGGCGACGGCGTGGCGATCGACCTCGACCGCCTGCGCGCGTACTTGCGCGCGCACCTGTCGCCCTACAAGCAGCCCAGCGAGATCCGCACGATGGCCACGCTGCCGTCTGCGCCCAACGGCAAGGTGCAGAAGGGCGTGCTGAAGGCGCTCGCGCAGTCACCGCACGACGCCGGCATGTAGCCGGCGCGGCATCCCTTTTTTGTTCATTCCACTCACAACAGGGTCACCCGTGCCCCAAGGAGACACCATGTCCGACCGAACCCTTCGCCGCCTGGCCGCCGCCCTCGGTGCCGCCGCCATGCTTGCCGCATTGCCGGCCCATGCGCAGGAAACCTACCCTTCCCGCCCGATCAAGATCATGATCGGCTTCGCGCCCGGCGGCTCGACCGACGCGCCGATGCGCGTGCTCGCGGAAAAGGCGGGCGCCATCCTCAAGCAGCCCATCGTCATCGAGAACAAGCCCGGCGTCGGCGGCACGATCCCGGTGCAGAGCCTGCAGTCGGCCGCGCCCGACGGCTACACGCTCGCGATCGCGCCGGCCGGCGTGTATCGCCTGCCCTATACCAACGACATCAAGTGGGATCCCGCCAAGGACCTCAGCTACATCATCGGCCTGACCGGCTACGCCTTCGGCATCGTCGTGCCCGCGAGCTCGCCCATCAGGACGCTGAAGGACTACGTGGCACAGGCGCGCGCCAAGCCCGGCACGCTGACCTACAGCACACCCGGCGTCGCCACCACGAACCACCTGACGATGGAGCAGGTTTCGCGGCAGTTCGGCATCCAGCTCAACCACATTCCGTACAAGGGCAGCGCCGAATCGCTGCAGGCGATCGTGAGCGGCCAGGTCGATTCGGCGGCGGAGACCTCCGCATTCGTTCCCTACGTGGACGCCGGGAAACTGCGCCTGATCGCGGTCTGGGGCGACAAGCGCATGGCGCGCTACCCCGACGTGCCCACGCTCAAGGAAAGCGGCGTCGACATCGTGCAGACCTCACCCTGGGGACTGGTGGGCCCGCGCGGGCTCGACCCGGCCATCGCCGCACGCCTGCACGATGCCTTCAAGGAGGCGATGCAGACGAAGGCGTTCAAGGACGTGCTCGCGCGCTACGAGATGGTGCCGGACTACAAGAGCCCGAAGGACTACCGCGCCTTCGCGCTCGACGCGATGAAGCGCGAGAAGGAGATCCTGGGCGTGCTCGGGTTGGCACGCTAGCTAGCCCCGCTCGCGCCGCTCACGCGCGCGCCGCTGCTGGCGGGTCTCGCTGGCCTGGGCCGCGATGCGGTCCTTGGCGCGCTTCTTCGCCACGTGCTTCGTGCGCAGGTAGCGGCCGACCGCGAAGCTGCCGATGCCTGTCACCACCGCCAGCAGCAGGCCGATGGTGCTGAAGTCGATGCCGCCCATCACAGCACGCGCACGACGGTTGCCGGCTTGAAGCCCAGGTCGGCCGCCTTGCCCTTGCGCGCGCGGGCACCGCGTGCGTTGTTGAGCGTGCGGATCTCGAGCGTCTCGTCGCGCTCCTTGCCGCCGCGGCCGATGCCCTCGATGCGCACGCTGCGCGTGTAGGCCGCGGCGCCCGCGAGCGTGTCCTTGGCCTCCAGGTCGATCAGCGTGAGGCCGCGGCCGCCCTTCGGCAGGCTCTTGAGCTCGGCGATCTCGAAAGTCAAGATGCGCCCGCCGGTCGAGGCACAGGCCACGTGCGTGGCGGCCGGCATCGGTTCGGCGCCGCTGGCGCCACCGACCAGCGACGGACGGCACAGCGCCTCGCCCTCGCCCACGTCGATGAAGGCCTTGCCGCCGCGCTGGCGCGACATCATGTTTTCGACCGTGCAAATGAAACCATAGCCGCCGCTGTTGGCCAGCAGCAGGCTGGCGCCCACGGGCCCTGCGAAGAAGTGGGTGACGTGCGTGCCGGCCTCCAGCTCGATGAGCGTGGTGACCGGCTGCCCGTCGCCGCGGGCGCCGGGCAGCGAGGCCACGGGCACGGTGTAGACGCGCACGGTCTTGTCCTTGGCCGAGCCGAACACCAGCAGCGTGTCGACGGTGCGGCATTCGAAGGCGCCGTAGAGCGCATCGCCCGACTTGAAGCTGTACTCGGGCGCCACCTTCTCGCCATTGGCGCCATTCGCCGCGGGCCAGCCCTTCTGCGCGCGCACCCAGCCCTTCTGCGAGACGATCACGGTGACCGGCTCGTCGACCACCTTGACCTCGGCCACGGCGCGCTTCTCGGCCTGGATCAGCGTGCGGCGCGGGTCTTCGAAGGTCTTGGCATCGGCCTCGATCTCCTTCACCAGCAGGCGGCGCAGCGCCGCGGGGCTGGCGAGGATGTCCTCGAGCTTCTTCTGCTCTTCGCGCAGGCCCTTGAGCTCCTGCTCGATCTTGATGGCTTCCAGCCGCGCGAGTTGGCGCAGCCGGATCTCGAGGATGTCCTCGGCCTGGCGTTCGCTGAGGTTGAAGCGCGCGATCAGCGCGGCCTTCGGCTCGTCGGCCGCGCGGATGATCGCGATCACCTCGTCGATGTTCAGCAGCACCAGCTGCCGGCCCTCGAGGATGTGGATGCGGTCCTGCACCTTGCCCAGGCGGTGGCGCGAGCGCTTCTCGACGGTGATCTCGCGGAATGCGATCCACTCGTTGAGCATCTGGCGCAGCGACTTCTGCGTGGGCTTGCCGTCGATGCCGACCATCGTGAGATTGATCGGCGACGAGGTCTCGAGCGAGGTCTGCGCGAGCAGCGTGGTGATGAAGTCTTCCTGGCTGATGCGCGAGGTCTTGGGCTCGAACACCAGGCGCACGGCAGCATCCTTGCTCGATTCGTCGCGCACGACGTCGAGCACCGAGAGCATCGCGGCCTTGAGCTGCGTCTGATCGGCGGTCAGCGCCTTCTTGCCGGCCTTGACCTTCGGGTTGGTGATTTCCTCGATCTCCTCGAGCACCCGCTGCGTGCTGACGCCCGGCGGCAGCTCGTTGACCACGAGCTGCCACTGGCCGCGCGCGAGGTCCTCGATCTTCCAGCGCGCGCGCACCTTGAGCGAGCCGCGGCCGGTGCGGTAGGCATCGGCGATATCGCTTGCGCCGCTGATGATCTGCGCGCCGCCCGGGTAGTCGGGGCCGGGCACGATGGCGACGAGTTCTTCCTCGCTGAGCTTGCCGTTCGACTTGATCAGCGCGACGCAGGCGTCGGCGATCTCGCGCAGGTTGTGGCTCGGGATCTCGGTGGCCAGGCCGACCGCGATGCCGCTCGCGCCGTTGAGCAGCGTGAACGGCAGCCGCGCGGGCAAAAGGCGCGGCTCCTCGGTGCTGCCGTCGTAGTTGGGAATGAAATCGACCGTGCCTTCGTCGATCTCGTCGAGCAGCAGGCTGGTGATGCGTGCAAGCCGCGCCTCGGTGTAGCGCATGGCCGCGGCGCCGTCGCCGTCGCGGCTGCCGAAGTTGCCCTGGCCGTCGACCAGCGGATAGCGCTGCGAGAAGTCTTGCGCCATGCGCACCAGCGCGTCGTAGGCGGCCTGGTCGCTGTGCGGATGGAAGCGGCCGAGCACGTCGCCGACCACGCGCGCGCTCTTGACCGGCTTGGCGCCCACGTTGCCGTTGGTGCCGCCGAAGCCCAGGCCCATGCGCGACATCGAATACAGGATGCGCCGCTGCACCGGCTTCTGGCCGTCGCACACATCGGGCAGCGCACGGCCCTTGACCACGCTGAGTGCGTACTCGAGGTAGGCGGTCTGGGCGTAGTCGGCCAGCGTGAGGGTGGTGTCGCCGTCGGTGGGACCGATGAGATCGAGCGGGGGTTGGGAATCGTCCATGGAGAAGAAAGAAAAGAAACCGTCGTTGTTCGTTGATGTGGGTTGTCGTTGTTCGCCGTGGGTCCGGCGCGCCGCGCGCGTGCCCCGTCAGGACGCGGGCGCATCGGCACCGGGCACGGCGGTCGACTCGGACGCCTCCGACACCTCGGGCAGGGCCGGCAGGGCCGCGGGCGATTCGGACGGCATGTTGCCACGCCCGAAGGCACCGCCCTTGGGCACCGTGAGCTCCATGCGGATGCGCCCCGGTGCCTTGCCGCCGCGCGCCCCGCCATTGCCGCCGCCACTGCCGAGCCCCGCCGACGGCTTGAGGTAGGCATACAGCTGCAGCACGGTGCGCACGTAGTTCTGCGTTTCCTTGTAGTTCGGGATCTTGTTGCCCGCGCGCTGCACCGCGCCCTCGCCCGCGTTGTAGGCCGCCAGCGCCAGTTCGAGCTGGCCCGGGAACATCGCCATCAGGTCGCGCAGGTAGCGCGAGCCGGCCGCGATGTTGACGCGCGGGTCGGACAGCTTCTTCTCGATGCTGCCGCGCTTGTCGGCCGCTACGCCGTAGCGCTGGGCGGTGGCGGGCATCAGCTGCATGAGGCCGCGCGCGCCCTTGGGCGACACGGCCTCGGCATCGAAACCCGATTCGGTGGCGATCAGCGCCTGCAGCAGCTCGTAGTCGATCGAATGCTTGCTCGACGCATCGCGCAGCGCCGCCTTGGCGGCCTTGTGGCTCGGCGACGATTCGAACAAGGCCAGCAGCGTCTGCGCCGCGGGCGAAACCTTGCCGTCGCCGCCGCGTTTGCCGCGCATGCTGGCGGACGGGAGGCCCTTCGCGGTATCGAAGCTCTGGCCGCGGCGAAAGAAGATCTGGTAGCGCTCGTCGAGCTTCTCGGCGGCGAAGTGCGCCACGCCCTTGCTGTCGATGTAGCCGTAGACGTCAGCCGCGCGCGCGAACCCCTGCTGTGCGAGCAGCACAAGAGCGAGGAGCAGCGAACGCTTGAAGGCAGACATGCGGGATGGGCAGGGTTCGCAGGGTGGGGTCAAACATCGATGTCGACATCGTCGGCGCGCAGCTCCATGAGCTCGCGTCGCGCCGCCGCTTCGCCCTTGCCCATGAGCTTGGTGATCTCGCCCTGGGTGGCCGTGAAGTCGAACCGGCCCAATTGGACCTTCATCAGGCGCCGGGTGTCCGGATTGAGCGTGGTTTCCCACAATTGTTCCGCGCTCATTTCACCCAGGCCCTTGAAGCGGCTGATGTTCCAGGCGCCCTCGCGGACCCCGTCCTTGCGCAGCTTGTCGAGCGTGGCCGTCAGTTCGCCCTCGTCGAGCGCATAGACCTTGGAGGCCGGCTTCTTGCCGCGCGCCGGTGCATCGACCCGGAACAGTGGCGGCTTTGCGACATACACGTGGCCGGTTTCGATAAGCTTCGGAAAGTGGCGGAAGAACAGCGTGAGCAGCAGCACCTGGATGTGCGAGCCGTCGACGTCGGCATCCGACAGGATGCAGATCTTGCCGTAGCGCAGGCCGCTCAGGTCGGGCGTGTCGTTCGGCCCGTGCGGATCGACGCCCACGGCCACCGAGATGTCGTGGATCTCGGTGTTGGCGAACAGGCGGTCGCGCTCCACTTCCCAGGTGTTGAGCACCTTGCCGCGCAGCGGCAGGATGGCCTGGCTTTCCTTGTCGCGGCCCATCTTGGCGCTGCCGCCCGCGGAATCGCCCTCGACCAGGAAGACCTCGTTGTGGCTGATGTCCTTGCTTTCGCAATCGGTCAGCTTGCCGGGCAGCACGGCCACGCCCGAGCCCTTGCGCTTCTCGACCTTCTGGCCGGCGCGCTGGCGCGTCTGCGCCGCCTTGATGGCGAGTTCGGCGAGCTTCTTGCCGTAGTCGACGTGCTGGTTGAGCCAGAGCTCGAGCGCGGGGCGCACGAAGCTCGACACCAGGCGCACCGCGTCGCGGGAGTTCAGGCGCTCCTTGATCTGGCCCTGGAACTGCGGGTCGAGCACCTTGGCGCTGAGCACGTACGAGGCGCGTGCGAAGACGTCCTCGGGCAGCAGTTTCACGCCCTTGGGCAACAGCGAATGCAGTTCGATGAAGCCCTTCACGGCGGTGAAGAGGCCGTCGCGCAGGCCGCTCTCGTGCGTGCCGCCGGCGCTGGTGGGAATCAGGTTGACGTAGCTCTCGCGCACCGGCTGGCCGTCTTCGGTGAAAGCCACGCACCACTCGGCGCCCTCGCCTTCGGCGAAGTTGTCGGCATTGCGGTCGGCATGGCCGGCGCCCTCGAACAGCGGGATCACGGGGTCGCCGTTGAGCGTCTGCATCAGGTAGTCGCTGAGGCCGCCCTTGTAGAGCCACTGCTGCGTTTCCTTGGTCTTCTCGTTCGCTAGCGTGACGCTCACGCCGGGCATCAGCACCGCCTTGCTGCGCAGCAGGTGGGTGAGTTCGGCCATGGGCAGCGCGGCGCTCTCGAAATACTTCGCGTCAGGCCAGGCGCGCACGGTGGTGCCCTGCTTGCGCTCGCCGGCCTCGAGCTTGCGCACCTCGAGCGCCTCGATCACGTCGCCGCCGCCGAAGGCCAGCTTCGCCACCGAGCCCTCGCGGTGCGAGCTGACCTCGAGGCGCTTCGACAGCGCATTGGTCACCGACACGCCCACGCCATGCAGGCCGCCCGAGAAGCTGTAGGCGCCGCCCGAGCCCTTGTCGAACTTGCCGCCCGCGTGCAGCCGGGTATAGACCAGCTCGATCACGGGGGCGTTTTCCTCGGGATGCAGGCCGAATGGGATGCCGCGGCCGTCGTCATCGACGCTGACCGAACCGTCGGCATGCAGCGTGACCTTGATCTTCTTGCCGTGGCCCGCGAGCGCCTCGTCGGCGGCGTTGTCGAGCACCTCCTGGATGATGTGCAGGGGGTTGTCGGTGCGGGTGTACATGCCCGGGCGCTGCTTCACGGGCTCGAGGCCCTTGAGCACGCGGATGGAACCTTCCGAATAGCCGGAGGCAGCGGACGCGGAAGCGGGAGAAGTCTTGGGGGGAGTCGCCATGGGGGCGGATTGTAGTCAGTTGGGTTGAAATGACTGGATACCCATACAGGCACCGGCTTCGGTCGTTTCGCACATCAGGCGTGAGTTTCTCCGGGCGGGCCGAACATCCGTGCGCTCAGGAAGTCGATGAACGCCCGCAGCTTGGGCGACGGATGGCGCCCCGAAGGCCACAGCACACGGAACGCGATGGTACGGGGCTGCAGCAGGTGATCGGTCAGCACGGGCTGCAGCGTGCCCTGGGCGAAGGCGGCGCGCACGCTGAATTCGGGTAGGCAGGCGATGCCGCGCCCGCGCAAGGCGAAGCACAGGCGAGTTTCGATGTTGTTGCAGATCATTGAGACCGGCGGGCGCACCTCGCTGCCGTCCGGCCCGGGCATGAGCGGCCAGACCTCCACCTTGCCCGTCGCCGGGTAGCGGTAGTGCAGGCAGGCGTGCCGGGCCAGGTCGTTCGGCGACGCGGGCGTGCCGTGGCGTGTCAAGTAGCCGGGCGAGGCCACGAGCAGCTGCGAGAACTCGCCGAGCTGGCGCGACGACAGCCGTGAATCCGCGGGCTCGCCGGTGCGCACCACAGCGTCGAAGCCTTCCTCGATGACGTCGACGAGGCGGTCGCTGAAGTCGAGGTCGAGCTCGATCGCCGGGTACGCGGCCATGAAGTCGGCCAGCACCGGCAGCACCAACGAGCTGACCAGCGGCAGGCTTACGCGCAGCCGCCCGCGCGGCGCCTCGGCGGCCTGCGACAGCTCCTGCTCGGCGGCTTCGATCTCGGCCAGCACGCGGCGGCTGCGCGCCAGGAACAGCGTGCCCTCGGCAGTGAGCGTGATGCTGCGCGTGCTGCGGTGGAACAGGCGCACGCCCAACCGCTCCTCGAGCCGCGCCACGCGCTTGCCCACGGCCGAGGCCGACACGCCGAGCGCGCGCCCGGCCGCCACGAAGCTGCGGGTTTCGGCGACCTGAACGAAGACGGCAAAGCCGCTGAGGCTGTCCATGGGGCATCTCCATTGCGGACTTCGATGTCCGCATTGACCGGAACTGTAGCCGTCTTTATCCGAAGTCGGCTTCTTCCTATCGTTGGACGCATGACCTCCCTCCCCGATATTTCCCCCACCTTCTCCCCGACCCGGCCATTGAACACGCTGTACGAAGGCATGTCGGGCCGCTTCGTCACCGACCTGCGGGACGCCGTCTATGCGTGACACGACCTCTTCTTCACCGCTGCCCCTCTTGGGCCTGCTGGCGCTGGCGGCCGGCGGCTTCATCACGATCCTGACCGAGGCGATGCCGGCCGGCCTGCTGCCGCAGATCGGTGCGGACCTGGTCGTTGCGCCCGCGCTGGTCGGCCAGCTCGTCACCGTGTACGCGCTGGGCTCGCTGGTGGCGGCCATTCCGCTGGTGGCCTTCACACGCGGCTGGCGGCGCCGGCCGCTGCTGATGGGCGCGATCGGCGGCTTCGCGGTGGTGAACACGGTAACGGCGCTGTCGCACGACTACACGCTGACACTGGTCGCACGCTTCTTTGCCGGCATGTTCGCGGGCCTGTTGTGGGCGCTCTTGGCCGGGCACGCCGCGCGCATGGTGGCGCCGTCGCAGCAAGGCCGGGCCATCGCCTTGGCGATGCTGGGCGTGCCGCTGGCGTTGTCGCTGGGCATTCCGGCGGGCACGCTGCTGGGCGCGAGCGTCGGCTGGCGGGCGGCCTTTCTCGTCATGTCGGCGCTGTCGGTGCTGCTGCTTGGATGGGTGCGCTGGCAGGTGCCCGACTTCCCGGGCCAGGAAGCCGGGCGCCAGCAAAGCGTGCGCCGCGTGTTCCTGCTGCCGGGCGTGCGGCCGGTGCTGGGGGTGATGTTTGCCTTCGTGCTGGCGCACAACATCCTCTACACCTACATCGCGCCCTTTCTGGCGCATGCCGGGCTCCATGCGCAGGTCGGACGAGTGCTGCTGGTCTTCGGCGTGGCGTCGCTGGGCGGCATATGGCTCACAGGTGTGCTGATCGACCGCTGGTTGCGCGTGCTGGTGCTGGCCGGAACCGCCGCCTTCGCGGTGGCGGCATTGGCGCTCGCCGCGGCGGGCGGATCGGCCGCGGGCGTGTACCTCGCGGTCGCAGTCTGGGGCCTGGCCTTCGGCGGCGCGGGGACGTGGTTCCAGGCTGCCTCGGCCCAGGCGGCCGGCGACGCAGCCGACGTCGCGCAGTCGATGGTCGTGACCACCTGGAACCTCGCCATCGCGGGCGGCGGGCTGGCGGGCGGCCTGCTGCTGCAGGGCGGCGGCGCGCGCAGCCTGCCCTGGGCGCTGCTTGCGCTGCTGGTGCCGGGGCTGGTGCTGGCGTGGCGGGCTTGCGAGCACGGGTTCCCGGGTGCGCGCGGCGCGGCGACGGCGCCGGCGCGCTGACGTCCACCTGCAAACTGAAGGCAGGCCGCGCGCCTGCCTTCCTTCTTTGATGCGGTATGTGCATCGAAACCGCGCCCACAAATCATCAATGGCTTTGGCGGCCGCGCCACCTGACGCAGCATGCATTTCGCTACATTCGAAGGATGCAAGCCTCCCCCGCTCCCGCCCTTTCGATCAAGCAGGTGCTGTTCTGCGGCGCCATGATCGTCACGCTCTCAATGGGCATCCGGCACGGCTTCGGCCTCTGGCTGCAGCCGATCACCCAGGCGCAGGACTGGAGCCGTCAGACCTTCTCGTTCGCCCTGGCCATCCAGAACCTCTCGTGGGGCATCTTCGGCGTGTTCGCGGGCATGCTGGCCGACCGCTTCGGTGCCTTCCGCGTGCTGATCGGCGGTGCCGTGTTCTACGCGCTGGGCCTCTTCGGCATGGCGCATTCGCCGACGCCGCTGCTCTTCACGCTGAGCGCGGGCATCTTGATCGGCGCCGCCCAGGCGGGCACCACCTATGCGGTGATCTACGGCGTGATCGGGCGGCAGATCCCGGCCGAGCGGCGTTCGTGGGCCATGGGCGTGGCTGCTGCGGCGGGCTCGTTCGGGCAGTTCCTCATGGCGCCGATCGAGGGCCGGCTGATCGGCAGCCTGGGCTGGCAGACCGCGCTCGCGGTGGTCGCGGTGCTGGTGCTGGTGATCATTCCGCTGGCGTTCGGGCTGCGCGAGCCGAGGACCGCGGCGCTCGCCGGGCACCGCAATCAGTCGGTGCTGCAGGCGGTGGGCGAGGCCTTCCGCTACCCGAGCTTCGGGCTGCTGATGGCGGGCTATTTCGTCTGCGGCTTCCAGCTCGCGTTCATCGGCATCCACATGCCCACCTACCTGCGCGACCGCAGCCTGCCGCCCGAGGTGGCGGGCTATGCGCTGGCGCTGATCGGGCTTTTCAACGTGTTCGGCACTTACACCGTGGGGCTGCTGGGCCAGACGCTGGCCAAGCGCAAGATCCTCGCGGCGATCTACTTCGCGCGGGCGATCTCGATCGCGCTGTTCCTCATGGCGCCGCTCTCGCCCGCGAGCGTCTACATCTTTTCGGCGGCGATGGGCTTCCTGTGGCTCTCGACCGTGCCCGCGACGAACGCGATCGTCGCCGGCATCTTCGGCGTGGCCCACCTGTCGATGCTCAGCGGCTTCGTGTTCCTGAGCCACCAGGTGGGCTCGTTCCTTGGCGTCTGGCTCGGCGGCTATCTCTACGACACCACGGGCAGCTACGACGTCGTCTGGTATCTCGCGATCGCGCTCGGCGTGTTCGCGGCGCTGATCAACCTGCCGGTCAAGGAAGGCGCGATCACGCGTGCCACCCGGCCCGCCGGGGTGCCGGGCTGATGAGAGCGAAAATAGAACCATGACGCCGCAAACGCACCGCCAACTCGTCCACGCAGGCTGGCTCGCCGCCGCGCTGACGGTGCTCGGCGGCGTGTTCGCACTCTACGTCGAACCGAGCTTCCTGGTCACGCTGGTGGACCAGGTCTGGTCCTGTTTCTGAACCCTTCGCCCCATCGCCCAGAATGAAAGATGCAGTGCCTTCGCACGCCGGCGCCGAGCCGTCGGAATGGATCGTTCGGTGGTCGCACCTGCTCGCACCGGGCGCCACGGTGCTGGACGTGGCCTGCGGCCGCGGACGGCACATGCGCTGGTTCGCGGGGCGCGGCCATGCGGTGACCGGCGTCGACCGCGATGCCGAAGCCGTCGCGGCTGCGGGGGCCTTCGGCCAGGTGCTGGCGGCCGACATCGAATCGGGGCCCTGGCCCTTCGCGGGCCAGGCGTTCGGCGCGGTGGTCGTCACCCACTATCTCTGGCGCCCGCGCATGGCCGACATCGTGGCCGCCGTCGCGCCGGGCGGCGTGCTGCTCTACGAAACCTTCGCGGCCGGCAACGAGACCGTGGGCAAGCCCTCGCGCCCCGACTTCCTGCTGCAGCCCGGCGAACTGCTCGCCGCCTGCCAGGGTTTGCGCGTGGTGGCGTATGAAGACGGCTTCCTGGCCGCGCCGGACCGCTTCGTGCAGCGCATTGCGGCCGTACGGGAGGACCTGCCCGTTCCGGGAGCGCCGGTGCGCCATCCGCTGCGGGCCGGCTGAGCCCGCTGGGCCAGGGATTTCCAGGCCCCCCGGAGTCAGTAGAATCGACACTTTCGTCCACCGACAGAGAGATTCCCCTTGGAGCAACTGACAGGCAGCATCGTCGCTCTCGTCACGCCAATGCACGACGACGGCAGTGTCGACTATCCCGCCCTGCGCCGGCTGATCGACTGGCACATCGACGAAGGCACGGATTGCCTCGGCATCGTCGGTACCACGGGCGAATCGCCCACGGTCGACGTGGAAGAGCATTGCGAAATCATCCGCGTGTCGGTCGAGCAGGCCAAGGGCCGCGTGCCGATCATGGCCGGCTGCGGTGCCAATTCCACCAAGGAAGCGATCGAACTCGCCCGCTTCGCCAAGGGCGTGGGCGCCGACTCTCAGCTGCAGGTGGTGCCCTACTACAACAAGCCGACGCAAGAAGGCCAGTATCAGCACTTCAAGGCCATTGCCGAGGCCGTGGACGACCTGCCCACCGTGCTTTACAACGTGCCGGGCCGCACCGTGGCCGATATGGCGCACGAGACCGTGCTGCGGCTCGCGCAGGTGCCGGGCATCATCGGCATCAAGGAAGCCACCGGCAACATCGAGCGCGCGCAATGGCTCATCCGCGACCTCCCCGCGCATTTCGCCGTGTACTCGGGCGACGACCCCAGCGCGGTGGCACTGATGCTGTGCGGCGGCAAGGGCAACATCAGCGTCACGGCCAACATCGCGCCGCGCAAGATGCACGAACTGTGCGTCGCGGCCCTGGCGGGCGACGTGCGCCGCGCGATGCAGATCCAGTTCGAGCTGATGCCGCTGCACCGCCACCTGTTCGTCGAGCCCAACCCCATCCCGCTGAAGTGGGCCATGTCCCGGCTCGGGCTCTGCGGCGGCACGCTGCGGCTGCCGCTCACCGAGCTCTCGGAGGCACACCATCCCGTGGTCGAGGCCGCGCTGCGCGCCTCCGGCCTCCTGAAGGGCTGAGCGGTTTCCCCCGCTGCCATCATTTCCTCTCCGCCGCACAGAGGTGACGCAACCTTTTGCCTGAACCGCGCTCTGAGAGTGCGGGCATTGCGGCCCACCACAGACTGACCGAACCCATTCCAACAAGGAAGACGACGTTGAAGAACATTGCGCACATCTCGCGAGCTGCACTGCTGGCCACCCTCGTTGTCAGCCTCGCCGCCTGCTCCGTCCTCGAGAGCGACAAGATCGACTACAAGAGCGCCGGCAAGGCCCCCACGCTCGAAGTCCCGCCCGACCTGTCGCAGCTGTCACGCGAGAACCGCTATGCGGTGCCGGGTGGCGCGGTCACGGCCAATGCGTACCAGGCTGGCGCGGCCAATGCGCCGGGCATCCCCACGGCGGTCGCCAACATCGGCGACGTCCGCATGGAACGCGCGGGCACGCAGCGCTGGATCGTCATCAACCGCTCGCCCGACCAGCTCTGGGATCCGGTCAAGGACTTCTGGCAGGAAAGCGGCTTTCTGCTGACCACCGAGCAGCGCAACCTCGGCATCATGGAAACCGACTGGGCCGAGAACCGCGCCAAGCTGCCGCAGGACATCATCCGCGGCACGCTCGGCAAGCTGGTCGACTCGGTCTACTCGACCGGTGAACTCGACCGCTTCCGCACCCGCCTGGAACGCACGCCCAATGGCACCGAGATCTTCATCAGCCACCGCGGCATGCAGGAGATCTACAACAACAGCCGCCAGGACCAGACCGTCTGGCAGCCGCGCCCGAGCGACCCCGAGCTCGAAACCGAATTCCTGCGCCGCCTGATGGTCAAGCTCGGCGTCTCGCAGGAGCAGTCGAAGATTCTCGCCGCCACCACCGCGCCGAGCAAGACCGCCACCATCGCCAACGTGGGCGGACAGCCGGTCGTCCAGATCAACGAAGGCTTCGACCGCGCCTGGCGCCGCGTCGGGCTCGCGCTCGACCGCACCGGCTTCACCGTCGAAGACCGCGATCGCAGCGCCGGGATCTACTACGTGCGCTACGTGACCCCGAACGCCGACAAGAAGGAATCGGGCTTCTTCGGCAAGCTGTTCAGCGGTTCGAGCAAGACCGAGGCACCGGTCAAGTTCCGCATCGTGGTGAAGGGCCAGGGCGAGACGACGACCGTCGCCGTGCAGAACGAAGCCGGCGCGCCGGAGGCCTCGGCCAATGCAGAACGCATCGTCAGGGTCATTGCCGACGACCTGAAGTAAGCCGCATGCTCCGCTTCCGAAGCCTCGGCAGCGGCAGCACGGGCAATGCCGCGCTGATCGAGGCGACCAGCGGCGGCCGCACCTCGCGGCTTCTGGTCGACTGCGGCTTCGGCATTCGCCAGCTCGACCTGCGGCTTGCGAAGGCAGGCCTCACAGCGGCCGACATCGACGCGATCTTCATCACGCACGAGCACGGCGACCACATCGGCTGCGCCCATGCGCTCTCGCGCCGCGAGCGCATTCCGGTCTGGATGAGTGAAGGCACGTGGCTTGCCACGGGCGGGCGCGATTTCGAGGGCCGGCTCCACCTGGCGCGCGACGACGCGGGCTTCGAGGTCGGCGACCTGTCGGTGCAACCCTTCACCGTGCCCCACGATGCGCGCGAGCCGCTGCAGCTTCGCTGCTCCGACGGCGCGCGCACGCTCGGTGTGCTCACCGACCTGGGTCATGCCACGAGCCACGTGCTGTCGAGGCTCAGCGGCGTGCATGCGCTGCTGCTGGAGTTCAACCACGACAGCGACTTGCTGGCGAACTCCTCGTACCCGCCGTTCCTGAAGCTGCGTGTGGGCGGCCGGCACGGCCATCTGTCGAACGCGGCTGCCGCGGAGATCGCGCGCGCAGTGCACCACGGCGGCCTGCGCCACGTGGTTGCGGCGCACCTGAGCGAGCAGAACAACCGTCCCGAGATCGTGCGCCGGCTCATGGCCGAAGCCCTGGGCGGCCACGAGGCTGAAATGCTTACAGCCAACGCACTCGACGGCTCGCCCTGGCTCGAGGTCTGAACGGGCCGGCGGGCTTCGACGAGCTCACGCAAAAAAGCCGCCAGACGAGGGCGGCTTTTTTTTGCGCTCCTGCCAGGCGCAAAAACGCCTGCAGCAGGCTCGGGACTACTGCTTGGGCGCTTCTTCCTTCTTGGCAGCGTCGGTTGCGGCATTGGCCGCGTCGAGTGCGGACGATGCGCCCGTAGACGGCGTAGCGGCCGCCGGATCGCTGCTGGTCGACGGGGTCGACGGGGTGGCAGCAGGCGGCATGGTCGGCGCGGGTTCGGTCACCGGTGCGGGCGGCGGCGTCACGACCGCCGGCGCGGCGTCCTCTTTCTTTCCGCAGGCCGTGAGGGCGGCAACGGCGATGAGCGAGGCGAGCAGGACGGAAGACGACTTCTTCATAGGGAAACTCCTTTGCATTGGGATGTCTGGACGAAAAAATTCTAGACCCCCATCGTCATCCCTTTGTGTCTTGCGGCCGCATTCGCGGCATTGGCTTACAAGCCCAGGGTCGTTGCCGGAAATGCCGGTCGCCCGGCCCGCCACGATTCGTCGAATGTTTCGCGCAGCGCGCGCCGTGCGTGCGGATCGAAGCCGCAGACGCCGCGGCTGCGCTCGGGATCGATGCGGTGCATGAACCATCCGGGCGTCCAGATGGCGCTCGGCACCGTTTGCACGCCGGCTGCGCCGCGCAGGCTGCGGCACTCGACGATGTGGTCCCACATGCGGCGCCACGGCATGAAGCGCGCATGCACGCGCTCGATCACGTCGAAACGCTGGGCGAGCAGCACGAAGCGCCGGCCCGAGGCCGACCAGGCCGTGAGCGCTTCGACGGTGGCACGTTCACCGATTGGCCAGTCGGCAAAATCCGGATCGCTGAGAACCAGTTCGTTCCAGCCCTCGCGGGCCGCGTTCGCGAGCGCAGTACGCACGATGCCGTCGAAGGCTTCGCGGCCATCGAAGCGGCCTTCGGGCAGGGCCGGTGGTGAAGCCGCGGCCTGCGCTGCTTCAGCCGGCATGGAGCCACCCTGCCTCGCACCATTCGGACAACAGCGCCAGTGCGCCTTCGCTCGCACGCGCCAGTTCGCGCGGACCGAGTGCGCGCCGGTCGGCCAGCCGGCGCATCAGCGTGGCGTCGGCGCCGCCCGCGCGGAAGCTCTCGCCGTTGATGTAGAGGTGCCGCGAGTCGTAGAGCATGCGGGTGCGGCGGTCGAGCGCCACATGCCGCAGCACGTCGGGCACGTCGCCGCCGTCGTCGAACCAGACATTGGCCTTGGGCTCGGTGAGCGACTCGCCGAGCGCGCGGTCGATGGCATCGGGATCGCGCAGCGCCGCGTCGATGGCCTTGCGCGCGAAGGCCTGCATTGCCGCCGGCATCGCCGCAGGTGCATCGACCGCGGGCTGCGAGGGATCGCGGTAACGCGCCAATTCGGCCGGGCCCGCATCTTCGAGCGCTTCCGAATAAGCCTGCGCCATGCGCGCGAGCAGGTCGGCACCGAGCTCGCCGGCAGCCGGCGAGCGCAAGCCGATCGAGCAGGTCATGCAGTCGTCGCCCACGGCCACACCGTCGTGCGCGTAGCGCGGCGGCAGGTAGAGCATGTCGCCCGGCTCGAGCACGAAGCTCTCTTCGGGTTCGAAATGCTCGAGGATCTTGAGCGGCACGCCAGGCTGCAGGCGCAGGTCGTCCTGCCTGCCGATCGACCAGCGGCGCCGGCCCTGCGCCTGGAGCAGGAACACGTCATAACTGTCGAAATGCGGGCCGACGCCACCCTGGTCGCTCGCATAGCTGATCATCAGGTCGTCGAGCCGCGCATCGGGCAAAAAACGGAACTGCTGAAGCAGTGCATGCACCCCGTCATCGTGCAGATCGACGCCCTGCACCAGCAGCGACCATGCGGGCTGCGAAAGCGGCGGCAGGGCGCGGCGCCCGAAGGGGCCATGCCGCAAGGTCCAGCCCGCCTTGCCATGGCGGATGAGCCGCGACTCCACCTCCTCGCGCCCGGCAAGGGCAAAGAGCGCGCTGCGCTCGATCGGTGGCACCATGGCGGGCACGGCCTGGCGCACCAGCAGCGGCTTCTTCTGCCAATGTCGCCGCATGAACTGCGCGGCGCTCAGGCCGCCGAGCAGCGGCAGCGGTTGTGTGATCTCCATGGGAGAATTCTGCAATGGAAATCTCTGAACAATGTGTGGTCGGCCTGACCTGGACCATGAAAGACACCCTCGGCGAGGTGCTCGACGTGCTCGACGAGCCGGTGGAGTTCCTCGTCGGCGGCGACGACCTCTTCGATGTGATCGAAGCGGCGCTGCAGGGCCACGAGCCCGGCGGACGCGTGCAATTGCAGCTCGAGCCCGAGCAGGGCTTCGGCGACTTCAACGACCAGCTGCTCTTCCTGGAGCCGCGCGCGCTGTTCCCCGAGGGGACTGAAGAAGGCATGACCTTCGACGGCGCCGCGCTGCCCAAGGGCGTGAGCGATGCGATGCCCCGCGACGTCATCTACACCGTGGCCGAAATCTATCCCGAACACCTCGTGCTCGACGGCAACCATCCGCTCGCCGGCATTGCGGTGCGGCTCGACATCACGGTGCGCTCGGTGCGCGAAGCGTCCGAGGAAGAAATCGGCCGCGGCACTGCGGGCACCGCCTTCTTCAAGGTGCCGCCAACGGCGCCAGGCAACGACCTGCTGCACTGACGGCCCGGGTCCACCGAAGTCGCACAAGCAAAAGCCGGGCAGCGCCCGGCTTTTCTGCTGGCGGACGGATGCGCCTACATGCGCGAGATATGCCCGTTGTCGATGCGCACGCGGTCGCCCACGCGCAGGTCGCCCGGGTGCGGCACGTCGAAGGCGCGGTAGCCGCCGCGGTCGGTCTGCACCGAGATGCGGTAGCTCTCGTAGGCGCGCGGGCCGTTGTTCTGGGCCTCGATGGTGTTGCCCAGCAGCGCACCGCCCACGAGGCCGAGCGCCGTGGCCGCCGCACGGCCGCTGCCGTGGCCGAACTGGTTGCCCACAACGCCGCCAATCAGGCCGCCCGCGACGGCGCCACCGCCCGTGGTGCCGGTGCCGCCGGTCTCACTGCGCAGCACTTCGATGTTGGCCACGTGGCCGTAGTCGACATAGGCCGCTTCCTGATAGGGCACCGCCTGCGGCGGCGCCTGGTAGGGATAGCGCGTGGTGTGATAGACCGGCGCCGGCGCGACGCAGGCCGTGAGCGTGGCCAGGGCCACCATCGAGGCGGCAATGGAAACGAAGCGCGTTGAGATTTTCATGGGAAGGCTCCTCGAAATGGTGGGTGCGTCCGGCTGCACCAAGCCTGTGTCTAACGTTCTGGCCGGCAGCGAGATGACGCCCAACACACAGCACGATGTAGGAGCAGGCCGCGCGCTTCGGGTTCCGGTCTTTACGGCTGCGACACGAAGCCGCCCGCCATCGCGTCCGTCAGTGCTTGCCGGTCGACCCGTAGCCGCCTTCGCCGCGTTGCGAGGCTGCAAATTCGGTGACGACCTGAAACTGCGCCTGCACGACCGGAACGATCACCAGTTGCGCAAGCCGCTCCATCGGCTCGAGCACGAAGGGCGTGCTGCTGCGGTTCCATGCGCTGACCTTGAGCTCGCCCTGGTAGTCGCTGTCGATCAGGCCGACGAGGTTGCCGAGCACGATGCCGTGCTTGTGGCCGAGGCCCGAGCGCGGAAGGATCATTGCCGCAAAACCCGGGTCGGCCAGGTGGATCGCGATGCCGGTGCCCACCAGCTGCCAGGCGTTGGGCGCCAGGGTGAGCGGTGCATCGAGGCAGGCCCGCAGGTCGAGCCCCGCGCTGCCGGGCGTGGCGTAGGTGGGCAATTGATCCACCATGCGGGGATCGAGGATGCGAACGTCGACTTTCACTTAGTTGCTGCCTTGCTTGGTTGGCTGTTCTCTTTGATTGCGGTTGGCTTCTTCGAGCACCTGCTGCCACTTGGCGACACCGGGCGAGGCCAGGCCCTTGACGAGGCCCCTGCCGAGCCAGAACACGACCGCCAGCGCGACAGCCAGCGCGCCGAAAGGCACGCCGGCCGCCCAGAGCACCAGGAAGACGACCGCGCCGATGCCCGCGAGCATCTTGAATCCGACGGACCCGAGGGCGGTCTTTGCGGCTGCGGCGCCGTTGCCGGCCGGTGTGCGCCGCCGCTGCTGCTGCTGCGCGGGCGTGAGCACCGCGCCGGGACTGGCTGCCGTCATGCCGGCGTCCATCTCAGGATTGCCCTGCGCCACCACACGGCGCGCGGCCTGGGCCGACAGCTGCTCCACGTAGCGTGCGAAGTCGCCGTTGGGCGGCGTGTTCCAGTCGGTGTTGTTGGTGGGGTTCATGTGGCTCTCCATTCAGGAAGTCGTGCGGCAATTTCGATCATCAGCTCGCGCGCGAGACTAAGCTTGGGTGCGCGCGGTAGCTCGCGCACACCGTTCGCATCGACCAGCAGCAGTGCGTTGTCGTCCTGGCCGAAGGTCAGCGGGCCGATGTTGCCGACCAGCAGCGGAATGCCCTTGCGCGCGCGCTTGGCCTTGGCATGTTCGACGAGGTTCTCGCTCTCGGCCGCGAAGCCGACGCAGAACAGCTGCCGGTTCTTCGCGCGTTCGCTGCTCGCCACGGTGAGCAGGATGTCGGCGTTCTCGACGAAGTTCAGCACCGGCGTGTTGCCGCTGCCGTCCTTCTTGATCTTCTGCTCGCTGTGGGTGGCCGGGCGCCAGTCGGCCACCGCCGCCGTTGCTACGAAAATGCTAGCGGCCTGCGCAGCGGCCGTTGTCGCTTCGAGCATCTGCCGAGCCGAGAGCACGTCGATGCGGCTGACGCCGCGTGGCGTCGGCAGGTGGACCGGGCCGGCCACCAGCGTGACCTCGGCGCCGGCCTCGCGCGCCGCGCGCGCAATGGCGAAACCCATCTTGCCCGACGAATGGTTGGTGATGCCGCGGATCGGGTCGAGCGCCTCGAAGGTCGGCCCCGCTGTCACGAGCAGCTTTTGTCCGGCCAGCACCTTGGGCTGAAAGAAGGCGGTGACGTCCTCGAGCAGCTGCGCGGCTTCGAGCATGCGGCCATCGCCGGTCTCGCCGCAGGCCTGCCAGCCGCTGCCGACGCCGAGCACCGTGGCACCGTCGGCGGCCACCTGCATCAGGTTGCGCTGGGTCGCGGGATGGGCCCACATCTCGCGGTTCATGGCCGGCGCGATCAAGAGCGGCACCCGGTCGACCGGACGCGCGAGGCACATCAGGCTCAGCAGGTCGTCGGCCCTGCCCTGCACCAGCCGCGCGATGAAGTCGGCGCTGCAGGGCGCCAACACGATCGCATCGGCCTCGCGGCTCAGGTTGATGTGGGGCATGTTGTTGGGCTCGCGCGCATCCCACTGCGAGGTGTAGACGCTGCGGCCCGAGAGGGCCTGCATCGTGACCGGCGTGATGAACTGCGCCGCCGCTTCGGTCATCACGACCTGCACGGTCGCGCCCGCCTTGACGAACAGCCGGCACAGCTCGGCCGACTTGTAGCAGGCGATGCCGCCCGTGAGACCGAGAACGATGTGCTTGCCGGCGAGATCTTGCATAGCGCTGGAGTGTAATGACCCGGCCCGCCGCGAAGGAGATGCCGCTTGCGGTTCGCGGCGGCACGGGGCCGGCATATACAATCGCAATTTCCCACTGCCCGGATTTACAGCGTCCGGAACTGGCATGACCAAATTTGTCTTCGTCACCGGTGGTGTCGTATCTTCCCTTGGCAAGGGAATCGCATCCGCCTCCCTCGCCGCGATCCTTGAATCGCGCGGCCTCAAGGTCACCCTCATCAAGCTCGATCCGTACATCAATGTCGACCCCGGCACGATGTCGCCGTTCCAGCATGGCGAGGTGTTCGTCACCGACGACGGCGCCGAGACCGACCTCGACCTCGGCCACTACGAGCGCTTCATCACCACGAAGATGCGCAAGGCCAACAACTTCACCACGGGCCAGATCTACAAGACCGTGCTCGAGAAGGAACGCCGCGGCGACTACCTCGGCAAGACGGTACAGGTGATTCCGCACATCACCAACGAGATCCAGGAGTACGTCAAGCGCGGCGCCGGACTCGGCACCGCGCACGAGGTCGACGTGGCCATCGTCGAGATCGGCGGCACCGTGGGCGACATCGAGTCGCTGCCCTTCCTCGAAGCCGTGCGCCAGATGAGCCTGCGCATGGGCCCGAACAACTCGGCCTTCGTGCACCTGAGCTATGTGCCCTGGATCGCCGCTGCCGGCGAGCTCAAGACCAAGCCCACCCAGCACACCGCCAAGGAGCTGCGTGCCATCGGCATCCAGGCCGATGCGCTGCTGTGCCGCGCCGACCGCCCGATCCCCGACGACGAACGCGCCAAGATCTCGCTGTTCTCGAACGTGCCCGAATGGGGCGTGATCTCGATGTGGGACGTCGACACCATCTACAAGGTGCCGCGCATGCTGCACGAGCAGGGCCTCGACGGCCTGATCTGCGACAAGCTGCGCATCAACACCCCGCCGGCCAAGCTGCAGCGCTGGGACGACCTGGTCTACGAGGTCGAGCATCCGCAGCAGGAAGTGACCATCGCCATGGTCGGCAAGTACGTCGACCTGTCCGACAGTTACAAGTCGCTCAACGAGGCGCTGCGCCATGCCGGCATGAAGAACCATGCGCGCGTGAAGATCGACTACATCGATTCCGAGACCATCTCGGCGCAGGACGTCTCGCGCCTGGCCAAGTACGACGCGATCCTCGTGCCGGGCGGCTTCGGCCAGCGCGGCGTCGAGGGCAAGATCGCCGCCGCCCGCTTCGCGCGCGAAAGCAAGGTGCCCTACCTGGGCATCTGCCTGGGCATGCAGGTGGCCACGATCGAATACGCGCGCCATGTGGCGGGCCTCAAGAACGCCAACAGCACCGAGTTCGACCCCGAGACGCCCTGCCCCGTGATCGCGCTGATCACCGAGTGGAAGGACGCCGACGGCACGGTGAAGACGCGCGACGAGAAGTCCGACCTCGGCGGCACGATGCGCCTGGGCGCGCAGAGCTCCGACGTCACGGCCGGCACGCTCGCGCACAGCATCTACGGCGACGTGGTGACCGAGCGCCACCGCCACCGCTACGAAGCCAATGTCAACTACCTCGACCAGCTGCGCGCGGCGGGCCTGGTGATCTCCGCGCTCACACAGCGCGAGCACCTGACCGAGATCGTCGAACTGCCGCAGGACGTGCACCCCTGGTACATGGGCGTGCAGTTCCACCCCGAGTTCAAGTCCACGCCGTGGAGCGGCCATCCGCTCTTCAACGCCTTCATCAAGGCGGCGCTCGAGCACAAGGCGCAGAGCGCGGGCGGCGCAACGAACCTGAAAGCCGTGGCATGAAACTTTGCGGATTCGACATCGGGCTCGACCAGCCCTTCTTCCTGATCGCGGGACCCTGCGTGGTCGAATCCGAGCAGCTGCAGATGGACACCGCCGGCACGCTGAAGGAGATCACCGCCTCGCTCGGCATTCCGTTCATCTTCAAGAGCAGCTTCGACAAGGCCAACCGTTCCTCGGGCACGAGCTTTCGCGGCCCGGGCCGCGACAAGGGCCTGGAGATCCTCGCCAAGGTGAAGCGCGACCTCGGCCTGCCGGTGCTGACCGACGTGCACACCGAAGACGACATCACCGAGGCCGCCAAGGTGGTCGACGTGCTGCAGACACCCGCCTTCCTGTGCCGCCAGACCGACTTCATCCGCGCGGTGGCACAGTCGGGCAAGCCCGTGAACATCAAGAAGGGCCAGTTCCTCGCGCCGCACGACATGAAGAACGTGATCGACAAGGCGCGCGCGGCAGCCAAGGAAGCCGGTCTCGACGAAGACAGCTTCATGGCTTGCGAACGCGGTGCGAGCTTCGGCTACAACAACCTCGTCTCGGACATGCGCTCGCTCGCGATCATGCGCGAGACCGGCGCGCCCGTGGTGTTCGACGCCACCCATTCGGTGCAGCTGCCGGGCGGCCAGGGCACGAGCTCGGGCGGCCAGCGCGAGATGGTGCCCGTGCTGTCGCGTGCGGCCGTGGCCGTTGGCGTGGCCGGGCTCTTCATGGAGACGCACCCCGATCCCGCCAAGGCACTGAGCGACGGCCCCAACGCGGTGCCGCTCAAGCACATGAAGGCCCTGCTCGAAACGCTGCTGGCGCTCGACCAGGTCACGAAGAAGAACGCTTTTCTAGAGGACACCTTTCAATCATGAGCAGTGGTTACGTCATCGCCCACGTCGAGGTCACGAACCCGACGCAGTACGAGGAATACAAGAAGTGGTCGGGCGCCGCAATGCAGGCGCACGGCGCCGAAGTGTGCGTGCGCGGCGGCCAGGTCGAGGTGCTCGAGGGCGACTGGACGCCGTCGCGCATCGTGATCCTGAAATTCCCGAGCTTCGAGAAGGCCAAGGCCTTTTATGAAACCCCCGAGTACCTCAAAGCACGCGAGGCGCGTGCCGGCGCGGCCGTGATGCGCATGGTCGCCGTCGAAGGCCTGTGATCGATACCTGAAGAATTCGAGACTCCAAGGAAAGAGAAAAACGCATGAGTGCAATCGTTGACATCGTCGGCCGAGAAATCCTCGACAGCCGCGGCAATCCCACCGTTGAATGCGACGTGCTGCTCGAATCGGGCACCATGGGCCGCGCGGCCGTGCCCTCGGGCGCATCGACCGGTTCGCGCGAAGCCATCGAGCTGCGCGACGGCGACAAGAACCGCTATCTCGGCAAGGGCGTGCTCAAGGCCGTGGAGAACATCAACACCGAGATCTCGGAATCCGTGCTCGGCCTCGATGCCAGCGAGCAGGCCTTCCTCGACCGCACGATGATCGACCTCGACGGCACCGACAACAAGGCTCGCCTGGGCGCCAATGCCACCCTCGCGGTGTCGATGGCCGTGGCGCGTGCCGCGGCCGAAGAGTCGGGCCTGCCGCTGTACCGCTACTTCGGCGGCATGGGCGGCATGCAGCTGCCGGTGCCGATGATGAACGTCATCAACGGCGGCGCGCATGCCAACAACAGCCTCGACCTGCAGGAGTTCATGATCATCCCCGTGGGGGCGCCGAGCTTCCGCGAGGCCGTGCGCTACGGCGCCGAGGTGTTCCATGCGCTCAAGAAGATCCTGGGCGACCGCGGCATCAGCACGGCCGTCGGCGACGAAGGCGGCTTCGCCCCCAGCGTCGAGAGCCATGAAGCGGCGATCCAGCTGATCCTGGAGGCCATCGACAAGGCCGGTTTCGTGGCGGGCGAGCAGATTGCGCTCGGCCTCGACTGCGCTGCCAGCGAGTTCTACAAGGACGGCAACTACGTGCTGTCGGGCGAGAACCTCACGCTGTCGGCCGGCAACTGGGCCGACATGCTCGCGACCTGGGTCGACAAGTACCCGATCATCAGCATCGAGGACGGCATGCATGAAGGCGACTGGGACGGCTGGAAGCTGCTGACCGACCGCCTCGGCAAGCGCGTGCAGCTGGTGGGCGACGACCTGTTCGTCACCAACACCAAGATCCTGCAGGAAGGCATCGAAAAGGGCATCGCCAACTCGATCCTGATCAAGATCAACCAGATCGGCACGCTGACCGAGACCTTCGCCGCCATCGAGATGGCCAAGCGCGCCGGCTACACGGCCGTGATCTCGCACCGCTCGGGCGAGACC